>Ga0210391_10000227_pt1 | contig 65779 bp, 55 predicted proteins | sample IncBWC12OmetaG_FD_160573 | JGI IMG/M metagenome (GOLD analysis project Ga0210391, IMG submission 160573) | Forest soil microbial communities from Barre Woods Harvard Forest LTER site, Petersham, Massachusetts, United States - Inc-BW-C-12-O ...
CATTTCCTGCAAAATCGACCCATTCGAGAAAGTGAGCGACCTCGTCGGCCCCGATGCCAAGAGTGATCTCGAGAACTTCCTCGCTGGTCACTTTGCGCGAGAGACTCGCATAGAGACTTGAGCCGCCTTGTTCAATCGTGCCAAAGTGGAATGCGGCGGTGTTCGCGATTACCTGAATATGGTTGGCGTTGCCGAAATCTGCATCCGTTATTGGAATAGCCGTACGGTTGGTAATGGTAACTGCCTGCGGAAACGTGGCGCCAAGATCAGGGTTTGTTGTGCTGCGATAGCGGATGAACCAGCTTGTGTCTACGTTCAGATGCATCAGATTGGTAAGGCGCCCGATATCCTGTGCTCCCGTCGCCTGGCTTCCTTGCAGATTTCGGAATTCATCGAGGTCGGCTGGTTCCTCACCTTTTGACTCCAGATAGGCGTTCAGGAACTCCGCGTGGCTCACTTCGTCCAGCGTGTTGCTGGTTATGTATTGCGCGCCGTCGCCATCGAGGTTCAGGAAGGCAGCCTGATAGCTGTTTCTGGGTGGCGCCTGGACAACCTCCGGAGGAAGTTCTCCAGGGGTGATACCAGCCAGTTCCGCGTACTGTGTCCATAGGTCGCTTTCGATGAGTTCTGCCGCAGCGAGAAAACGAAGAATCGCCGCATCTCCCTTGGTCAGCCGGCCATTGTCTTGCGCGAAGGCTGACTTTCCTGTGGTTAGTAATCCGGCACCTATTGTGGCTGCGCCCCCTGCCAGCATTCCGCTTTTCATAAATGAACGGCGGTTTACTGGACGCTTCGCAATGCTTTCAATCTTCTCCATGCTGCTCCTCCACTAGCTGAGTGGGCTTGATACAGCTGCCCGATTGAACGGTAGGCGTTCGCGAAGGAAGAGTTGCCACGGAGAGGTCTGGAGACCGTCTTATTGTTGTAAGGGTTATGTCACTCGAAGAGTTCGAGTAAGTTAACACAATGTTAATTGCCGGCAACTAAAGGATCGAGCTAAACGAAACTCAAGTTAGCCATGACGTTGACGGAGAAACGACTAGCTTTCGGTTGTCTCCATCAGTACTCATCGTTCGCATTTCTAACTGTCGAGACTTTGAAGCTCCATCAATGCTTCGCGGCATTCTGCAGCGCAGCCCACTCTTCGTCGGTCGCGACGGAAACAGCTCCGTGAGCAAGCGCAAACTGAAGGAAGCCGTCGGGAGCGTTTCTAACTTCGAAGATATTTGCGAGACGCATGGATGAGATTTCTTTCCAACGTATGCCGCTGAGGTTCGCAGTTCGCAGATCCGCATCAGTGAGGTCGACACGCGCCAGATTCGCTGAACTGAGATTTGCGCCATTGAGGTCCGCTTCAGAGAGGTCGGCATCGGCAAGTTGCGCACGCTCAAAGTTCGCATTGCGAAAGTTTGCCGAGCGAAGATTGCAAAAGATGAGATTCGAGGAGCGAAAGACACTTTCCCGCAAGTCCGCGGCTTGAAACGAGCAGCGGCTGAGTCTTGCGTTTGATAGCTGAACGCCCTGGAGAAACGCCAGGGAACCATCGAGTCCAGTCAGAGCCACGTGATCCAGATTCAACTCCTGCAAGGCCTCGATTCGGCCACCGCTGCCGCCCTTGCCTTGCGCACTGTTGATAACCGCCCAGGCGGCGTAGTGTCTCTGCCGAGTGCGGTCTGCACTGCCTGCGAAATAAAAGATGACGGCGATCAGCACAGAAAAAGTGCCCAGGTTCTCAAGAATTTCAAGCAGCGCCCAGTTGCCGAGCGCCCAGGCCGCCCACTCCATGCACCAGTCGATTTTCAGCAGCGCAAGGCCCAAGGATGGCTGGCGCTGTCCTCGTCGTTCGGCCCAGCTGGGCGGAGGGAGGGGCTGGTATCGTCGGCGCATGCGATTTATTGTCCACGATCGGTCTTGTTGTTGAGAAGGCCGAGGGGTGTGCGACGACTGTGAAGCGACCCCGAAATTCAAAGCGCCCGGGCTCCGATTAAGGAACCCAGGCGCTAGAGCAGCCCTCCCCCAGAACTGCCCACGCTGCGAAGGTATTGCTTTGCAGGCCTCCTGGCAAGAAATCTTAGGTAATCCTAAGGTAATACAGCTTTTACGTTACGGGAGTGGTAGTGCCCCAGCGGACATTTCTGCGGGGTGATTTTCGATTTCGCAGTGGAGGATTTCCACCGGGCCGAGACCGGAAATTGCCTGCCGCACGCGAGCTTCTATGGCATCGATTGCACCGGAAGATTCGACGAGGAGGAGCACAGCAGGCCCTGCTCCGCTCAGTGCGACGCCGAGGATACTTTCCGAACCAGAGAGCGGCAGAAGGCGCGGGAGCAGCGGGCAGACTTTGCTGCGATAGGGTTGATGCATTCGGTCACGCATGGCTTCCGCGATGAATTCGCCGCGTCCGGTGGCGAAGGCCGCAGTGAGAACGGCGACACGCTGCAGGTTAGCGACGACATCGGCGCGGTTGTAAGCCGGCGGGAGAACGGCTCGAGAGGCTGCGGTGGCGAGAGGCTTCTCGGGTATGGCGACGAGCGCTTCCCATGCAGAGGGCGCCGGTAGAGAAACAGCGCGCAGCTTGACTCCGTCCCAGCAGCCGGCGACGAAGCCCCCTAGCCAGCAGGCGGAAGCATTGTCGGGGTGGCCTTCGAGTCTGGTGGCTTCGGTGAGAATTCGTTCGCGATTCCAGCCAAGCCTGCCGAAATGCGCAGCAAGCGCCACGCCGGCAAGACGCACGGCGGCTGAAGAACCGCAGCCCATTCCGAGCGGGATCCCGTTGTTGACCTCGAGAGCGAGTGGTCGGAGTTCGCGATTATTCGCGGCGAGAGTCTTGCGGTAGACGTCGAGAAGCAAGTTGCGGTCGATCGCTCCGCAGACCTCCGGATTGCGGCCGGTGGCGCGAATGGAGAACGCCTCAGCTTCGCGGGCGTCGATTTCGAGATAAAAATTCAGGGCAATCGCGAGCGTGTCGAAACCTGGACCGACGTTCGCCGATGTTGCGGGCAGACGCAGATGAAGTTCCGTTGCGCCTGAGATTTGTTCTCCGATTGCCTGTTCTGTCATTGCGCGGCCCGCTCGAGAGCGCGGAGGACCTGGTCGACGTCCGCCTCGAGCTCGACAGTGTTGCGGCGCGTGGAGTCGATCTCTGAGCGGAGCGTTGTCAGCTCATCGTCGCGAAGCAGATCGCCGCGATGGTATTGGATGGTGTAGTCGGAGTCCTTGAGGGTGTGACCGGTGAGCAGCAGCACTACGGTTTCCGATGCCTCGATCTTCCCTGCCCCGATGAATCTCTTCAATCCAGCCAGTGTGACGGCGGACGCGGGTTCGCAGCCGATGCCTTCGGCTCCGATCTCAGCCTTGGCTAGGGCGATCTCAGCTTCCGACACCTGCTCGACCCAGCCTCCGCTCGCATGGACGACGCGGACGGCTTTGCGCCAGGACGCGGGATTGCCGATGCGGATGGCGCTGGCGCGTGTGTGTGCCTCGACGGGCGTGATCGACTGGCCGTCGTTGGCCTGCATGCTGCGATAGAGCGGATTCGCGCCTTCAGCCTGCACGACGGAGATTTTTGGGACGCGGTCGGTGAGGCCGAGGTGCTTCATCTCAAGAAATGCCTTGCCGAGGGCGGAGCTGTTGGCAAGGTTGCCGCCGGGCACGATGAGATGGTCAGGAACCCGCCAGTCAAGTTCCTCGGCGATTTCCAGGGCTGGCGTTTTTTGCCCTTCAAGGCGATACGGGTTTACAGAATTGAGCAGATAGACCGGCGCGCGGCGGACAATTTCTGCGAGTACGCGCACACAGCCGTCGAAGTCGGTGCGAAGCTGGCAGGTGAGCGCGCCGTAGTCGAGGGCCTGCGAGAGCTTCCCCCAAGCGATTTTGCCTTCAGGGATGAGCACCAGGCTGCGCATGCCGGCACGCGCGGCGTATGCAGCCATTGCAGCCGATGTATTTCCAGTAGAAGCGCAGGCAACCCAGGCAAATCCCCGCTCGCGCGCGACGGAGAGGGCGGCGGTCATGCCCGTGTCTTTGAACGAGCCAGTCGGGTTCATGCCCTGATGTTTGGCATAGAGGCTGGCGATGCCGGTCGCGCGGGCGGCCCGATAAAGGGCATAGAGCGGCGTGTTGCCCTCGCGAAGGGAGACAATGCTGTCTTCGTCGCGCAGGATGGGCAGGAGATCGCGAAAGCGCCACACTCCGCTTTGGTCTTTGAGATCGGTGGAGGTGCGACGCTCTTTCCAGAGCCAGCGAAGGGCGCTGGGGTTGGGAAAGTTACGCTTGGCTGAGGTGCCTGCTTGCACGCTCCATGCAGGATACTCGACCTCGAACAGATCTCCGCATTCCGCGCAGCGGAAATTCTCTTTCAGATCTTCGTGCGCGATCACGCGAGCGCATCCGGTACAGCGCAATTGGTGGGTGTCCTGCATCATGCTGATTCTCTTCAGAATACCAGTGCGCCCCCTGACCACTCAGCCAGAGGGGTTATTGAACAGGGTCAGCGATTGGGGTCCGATTCGTATAAACCTGCCGGCAATTTCATATAAAATCGTCTCGTGGCTTCTCTGTTGACACCTCGAGCGGCAGCACTGCGTCTGGGAATTTCCTATCCAACGATCAAACAGTGGATTTATCGGGGAAAGATCAAGACGGCAAAGACACCGGGCGGGCACTATCGGATTCCCGAGGCGGAGTTGGACAGCTTTCTGCACAAGGCGAAGCGTCCGGATACTCCGAGGCGGGAGATGATGCGCAGTGTGAGCGGGCGCAACCAGCTTACGGGCCGCATTGTGGAGTTGAAGTACGACGGATTGCTGGCGCAGGTGAAGCTTTCGATTGGCGGCCAGATTATCACGTCGATTATTACTGCCGAGGCCGCCCGCGAGATGCAACTCGAGATAGGTGAAACCGTCGCGGCGCTGGTGAAATCGACCGAGGTGATGGTGCTGCGTGTTTGAGAATCGGCGGGGGTTCCTCCTTGCGGCGATAGCCGTGATTACGCTGCCGTTGGCCGCGCAAACGACGTCAGCGGCACCACGGGCGCTGCGCATCGCTGCGGCGGCGGATTTGCAGCCCGTGCTTCCGGATGTTTTAGCCAGGTTTACGGCAGACGGCAACATTCATGTTGACGTCACGTATCAGTCATCGGCCACCCTGGCAACGCAGATCATGAACGGCGCACCATTCGATCTTTTTCTGGCCGCGGATTTGAGCTTTCCTCAACGGGTGATTGCGGCGACGCTTGCGGAAGAAGCGCAGCCGATAACCTATGCGCGCGGCACGCTAGTGTTGTGGACGAGGAATGACTCCCGTTTCAAGAATCTTTCTATGGATTCGCTGCGCGATCCAGATTTGAAATCGCTGGCGGTTGCGAATGCGGAGCACGCTCCTTACGGGCGCGCCGCTCAGGCGGCGCTCAAGCATCTCGGGCTGTATCAGCAGGTCGAATCGAAGCTGGTGATTGCCGAAAATATTGCGCAGACGGCGCAGTATGTTGAATCGGGAAATGCGGAGCTGGGGCTGATATCCCTCACCTCGGCGCTGACTCCCCGCCTGAAGGTGAGTGGGCACTGCGTAGTGGTTCCGCAGGATGCGTATCCGCCGATCTTGCAAGGCGCGGTGATCGTGAAAAGGGCAGGCGCGAATTCGGCCGACGCGCATCGTTTTCTGGATTTTTTGATGTCGGCTCCAATTCAAAGCCAGCTTGCCGATCGCGGCCTGGCTCCAGCGAAATAGGCGATGGATCTTCAGGCGCTGGCTCTGACTCTCCGGCTCGCTGTCGTCACAACGGCGCTGCTTCTCGTGATCGCTGTTCCTGTTGCTTACTGGATCGCGTTCTCTGGATCGCGTCTGCGTGCTTTGGTAGAGGCTGTCTCTACGCTGCCGTTGCTGCTGCCACCGACGGTGCTGGGCTTTTATCTGCTGGTGCTGCTGGGGCCAAGAACACCTTTTGGGCGAGCGTGGATTCAGCTTACCGGTCACCCGCTGGCGTTTTCGTTTACCGGTCTGGTGGTTGGATCGGTGATCTATAGCTTTCCATTTGCGGTGCAGCCACTGGTGGCTGGATTCTCAGGCGTTGACACCGCATTGCTGGAGCAGGCTCGGCTGCTGGGCGCTTCGCGGTTGCGCCTGTTGCGCGCAGTGTTGCTGCCGCTCACGGCTCGATCTGTTTTGACGGCTGCTGTGCTGTGCTTCACGCATACCGTCGGCGAGTTCGGCGTGGTGCTGATGATTGGCGGAGATATTCCGGGGGCTACGCGAACGCTGTCGATTTCGATCTACGACCAGGTGCAGGACTTTGCCTATACGCAGGCTAACCGAACTGCGCTGGTGCTGGTGGTGATCTCTGTGGCCGCGCTGGTGCTGCTGTATTCGCGGCGGCGTCATGGCTTGAGCGAGGCACGGCATGGTTGAAGGCACAATACTCCGGGCGGATGTGCGGTACGGCCGAGGCGCTTTCGTGCTGGAGGCGCGCTTCGAGCTGCGATCCGACTGGACGGTTCTCTTTGGGCCTTCCGGCGCCGGAAAGACGACGCTGCTGCGTATCGTCTCCGGATTGATTGCGCCGGATCGCGGGCGGATTTCCCTGGAGCAGCGGGTGCTGGTGGACACTGATACGCGATTGTCAGTTGCGCCGGGGCGGCGGGGGATCGGTTTCGTTACCCAGCAAGCGGCGCTGTTTCCGCACCTGACGGCGCAGGCAAACGTGGCGTTCGGGCTGCAATCGCTGACCGATGATAGGCTGGAAGCGCGGGTTGGCGAGATGCTGCAATTATTCGACGCTGAATCGCTGGCGGATCGCAAACCGGACCGGTTGTCCGGAGGCGAAAAGCAGCGAGTTGCGTTGGCTCGGGCGCTGGCTCCGCAGCCGGCGCTTTTGCTGCTCGATGAACCATTCGCGGCGCTGGATGCCGCCGCCAGGAGTGCGATCGCCGAGAGTCTGCGAGCGAGCGGGGTGCCCGTTTTGTATGTCTCGCACGATCTGGCCGATGCGTGGCAGATGAATGTCGACGCGATCGTGCTGGAGGCTGGGCGGATTGAAGCTCAGGGTCCGGCGCGAGACGTGCTGGCTCCGTATCGGGAGCGGGTGCTCGAACAGCTTGGGATGGAGCGCAGCGTCAGAGCTTGAATTCGGGGCCCAGCGTTTCCGCCCCCAAGAAAACGGGTTCGGGCTCAAGACGGATGCGGAACTGTCGCTCGACTGCGGCGACGATTTGATCGCGGAGAGCGAGGATGTCGGTGGCCTTCGCGTTTCCTCTGTTGATGAGGGCGAGGGTGTGGCGGCTCGAGATTCCGGCCGGACCCAGTGCATAGCCCTTGTGAAAACCGGCCTGCTCCACCAGCCAGGCGGCTGGCACCTTGAAGAAGCCTTCTCCTGCTGGATAGCTCGGAACGGCAGCAACAAATTTAGCCGCAATGCGTGAGAAGCGTTCCGCGCCAATGATGGGATTCTTGAAGAAGCTTCCTGCGCTGCGGCAGTCGGGATCGCCGTCGGCGATGAGCATCCCTTTCTGGTGACGAATGCGTCTGACGGCACTGCTCACTTCACCAAGAGAGGGCTCGGATGCTCCGGCAAAGTGCTTTTTCAGATCCAGGTAGGCGAGATGGGCAGGACCATCTTTTCTGAGAGCGTAGTCGACGCGCGTGACGATGTATCGTCCGCGCTGAGTCGAGTTAAAGATGCTGCGACGGTAGGAGAATTTGCACTTCGCCGGCGGCAAATCCTTGACTTCGAGGCTATTTAGATCGAGCACACGGACGGCAGCGATGGTTTCGGCGACTTCCTGTCCGTATGCTCCAACGTTTTGGACCGGCGTGCCACCCACAGTGCCAGGGATGCCGGCGAGGCATTCGACACCGCCGTAATTTTGTGCAACAGCGTAAGTGACGAATTCGTCCCAGTTCTCACCGGCTCCAACGCGGAAGAGGTGATAGGCCTGCTCGATTCCTCTCAAAGCGATATGGAGCACCAACCCGGGAAAGCCTTCGTCGGAGACGAGAAGATTGCTCCCTCCGCCGAGGATGAAGAGCGGCAGATTACGGCTGCGCGCGAAGTCGGTGGCCTCAAGAATCTCATCTTCGCTCGTCGCCTCCGCGAACCAGCGTGCTGGGCCTCCGATCTTGAAGGTCGTGTAGGGAGCCAGCGAGACGTATTCGCAGAATTGCAAACTCATCGGCTTTTCCTGCTGGATTTCAAGTTCTTAGGGATATCGCGACCACCGTATAAAACGCGGACAATAGTCACCGTTCGAGCCTCGATGCGAAAGGCTATTGAAATGCGTCTTTCAAATCCCACTACGCGGACGCCGCGCGAGACGTGATACCAAGCCGTACCACGTTCTGGAAAATGGCTCAATGTCAGGCAAAAATCGCGGATGCGCTCAAAGTAGGCAAGAGCCCGCGACGGGTCGCTTTGCCCGGCGATGTAGTCATAAATTGAAGCCAGATCAGCCTGCGATTTCCTGCTGAACTTTACTTTGTGAATCACGCCGATTTTCGCGTCCGCCTGGCATGATGGGCATAGATGGCAGCGGTGAGTTCCTCGGCCGAGACGACTTGAGAAGGATCAGCATCGATCTCTTCACACACAGGGACAACTTCTTCTCTCAGCCACCGCTCCATCGCCTCGTCACGCTCCTGCAAGGCTCGAAGACCGGCGCGCACAACTTCGCTGGCGGAAGCGTAGGCTCCCGATTCAACTTTGCTATCGATATAGCGGGCTTGGACAGCCGGCAGACTGAAGGTTCGCTTTGCTGGCGAGGGCATGAGTTTTCTCCTCGACGTCAGTTTACCGAAATGAGTATGAAAAAGTCATACCGTAACCTAGCTGGTGACGACCTCGGAAAAGTCGGCGATGGACGAGAAGCTGCCGAGGACGTTGGCGATGAGAGCTAAACGATTGGCGCGAATGGCAGGGTCCTCGGCCATAACCATGACCTTGTCGAAGAAGAGATCGACATGGGGACGAAGGGTGGCGATTTGTTCGAGTGCGTCGCCGTAGCCGTCGGTCCGGATGGGATGAATCTTAAGCATCAAGAGGTTCATGTGGTCGTAGAGCGACCGCTCCGCAAGCTCGACGAGTTTGTCTGGATCGATAGTGCTATGACTGTCGACATTCGCCTGACGGAGGATATTCTTGATCCGCTTGAACGCTGCCGATATCGCGATGAAATCCTCGGAGCCGCGTACGGCGGTAAGGGCTTCGGCGCGTGCGATGGCATCTCGCACATCATCAAATCCAGGGGCGAGAACCGCATTGACCACGCCATAGGCGAAGCCGCGCACGTCACGGAGATAAAATTCCACTCGCTCACGGAAAAACGCACTAAGCTTGCCATCCTCCACAGCGAGCAAGTCCGAAATTCTCAGCGGCAGGCCTGACTCGGCGAGGATCTTCACAATGCCGTTCGCCGCACGACGCAGTCCGAAGGGATCCTTCGAGCCGGTGGGTTCGAGGCCGATGCCGAACATCGCGGCGATTGTCTGGAAGCGATCGGCGATGCCGAATATCTGGCCTTCGACGGTTGGCGGAATCGGGTCTTCTATTGCCGCCGGCGAGTATTGCCAGTAGATGGCTTGCGCGACGGTTTCTCCCAGGCCTTGAGCCCGCGCGTAGAGGCCACCAACGATGCCTTGAAGCTCGGTGAATTCCTTCACCAGCTCGGCAGTGAGGTCTGTCTTCGCAATGCGTACGGCGGTCAGGAGAGCAGCCTTCTCGAGATTTGTGCCGCGCACGGTGACAATCTCTGACAGGCGTTCAGCTATGCGAAGATTCGCCTCGGTCTTCGCGTAATAACTGCCTAAATCCTTTTGGAAGGTCACGGACTTCTGCATTTCGACGCGCTCTGTCAGCGGAATTTTCTGATCGACGGTCCAAAAGAATCGTGCGTCGTTGAATCTTGCGCGGAGCACGCGTTCGTTGCCGTGGCGGATGATCTCGTCGGCGTGTTCGCTGGGCTGAGTGTTCAGGACGGTCAAAAACCAGGGCGCGAGCTTGCCATGCGCGTCTTCAACGGCGAAGTACTTCTGGTGGTCGCGCATGACCGTCACCAGCACTTCTTCCGGAAGGGTGAGGTATTCGGGGTCGAAGCTGCCGAGCAAAACAGCGGGCCACTCGGTGAGATGTGTAACCGTGTCAACGAGAGCCTCGTCTTCGCGCCAGCGTGCTCCCGGGATGGTGCGGGTGGCAGCGTCGAGGCCTTTGCGAATGCGGTCGCGGCGGAGCTCGACGTCGGCGGTGACGTGCGCGGCTTCGAGGACGCCAAGGTAGTCCGTGGCGTGTTCGACCGTGAGCGCGGCGTCTCCGTGGAGGATACGGTGCCCGTAGGTGAGGTTGGCGGCATGGACTCCAGCAAACTCGACGGGGACGATGGCGTGGTCAAGCAGAGCGAGCAGCCACTTGAGTGGGCGGACGAAGCGCTCGGGTTTGCCGGCGCGCCAGTACATGTTCTTCGGCCAGTAAAGGGCAGCGAGCTCTTTCGGCAATTGCTCGACAAGAATTTCGGACGCCGAGCGGCCTTTGCGTTCAATGACTGCTGAGACGTATTCGCCCTTCGGTGTATTGATTTTCTGGAGAGCGGCGACTTCGACTCCCGCTTTTTTGGCGAAGGCGTGGGCGGCAGGCGTGGACTCGCCGTTCTTGAAGGCGATGTTCCAGGAAGGTCCGGTGAGCTGTTCTTGCGTGTCGGCCTGGGCGACAATGACTCCTTTGACCAGCACGGCGAGGCGGCGCGGCGTGGAGTGGCTGTGTGTTTCGTGACCGGCGTCGAGAAGGCGCTCGCGAGTGAGAACGTCTTCGATGCGACGGGCGAGTTCCCCCTGTGCGGCGGCGATCATGCGTGCGGGGATTTCTTCGAGTCCGATTTCAAAGAGAAAATTCATATCTGGTTTCTAGCTTTGCTGCGCGGCATAGGCCTTCGCGACTCCAACGGCCAGCGCTCGGATGCGAGCGATGACACCCACGCGTTCGGTGACGGAAATGGCGCCGCGGGCGTCGAGCAGGTTGAAGAGGTGCGAGCACTTGAGGCAGAGGTCGTAGGCTCCGAGGACCGGGAAACGGCGCTGTGCGGCCTGCACGTCTTCGGAGGGTGGAGGGGTCTCGTCTTCGTGCACGAGGCGGTCGTGGATCTTCTGACGGCGCTCCGCTAACTTTTCGGCATTGGGAGAGAAGCTGTCGCTATAACTTGCTAGCAGGTCCTGGCACTCGGCTTCGTAGAGGCGCAGGTGCTCCCAGAGCTTTTCGACCTCGGCGGCTTCGAAGTTATAGACGGAGAATTGCAATTCTTCTTCGAGCCGGATATCTCCGTAGGTGATTGCCTTGCCGGTCCTGGGATCGCGCACCCACACGATGTCATAGATCGACTCTTTGTCCTGCAGAAACTGCGCAAGGCGTTCAAGCCCATAGGTGATTTCGCCACTAATGGGATCAAGATCGATGCCGCCGCACTGCTGGAAGTAGGTGAACTGCGTAATCTCCTGCCCATCGAGCATCACCTGCCAGCCGATGCCCCACGCGCCGAGCGTGGGTGCCTCCCAGTTGTCTTCTTCGAACTTAATGTCGTGCTCGGAGAGATCGATGCCGATGGCTTCGAGCGAGGCGAGGTAGACCTCCTGAATGTCAGACGGCGGCGGCTTGAGGATGACCTGAAACTGCGTGTGCTTGTAGAGGCGATTGGGATTCTCGCCATAGCGGCCGTCAGTGGGGCGTCGCGAGGGTTGAGCGTAGGCGATGTTGATGGGCCGCGGTCCAAGGACGCGGAGAAACGTGTCCGGAGACATGGTGCCGGCGCCGACTTCGACATCGTAGGGCTGCTGGAGGATGCATCCGCGCTCGGCCCAGAAGGTTTGCAGGCGGAAGAGCAGTTGCTGGAAGGTGAGAGGCTCAGTGCGCGTAGAGATAGAGGAAGCCGTAATGGTTGCAGACACTTTTGATTTTCCGTTGACGGAACGCTACTGGAATTCTACAGGTGTCGGAGCAGGCCGGCGGATTACCAGCTTCATCCTCCCAGTTTGACCAGTGCGGCGACAGCGTGGAGTTTGCGTTCCAGGTGGCGTTCGAGGGCATGCATGGCGAAGCGGCGGAGGTCGGAGGCGCGGTTGCGGTGCCAGTCTTCTGACGCCAGGGCGGCGATGGGCGCGCGCAATATGTGGGCGGCAGTGGCGAGCGAGGCAGGTGCAAGTATCCGGCTGGCGGGGTGTTTATGGTCGACGCAGAAGAGCCCGTCGGACTGAAGACTGAAGTATGCGGCTTCGCCGGCAAAGGGCCTGTTGCAGACATTGCAGTGGGCCATGTCCGGCATCCAGCCCATGAGGCGGATGATCCAGAGGCCAAAGTAGGTTACGGGCAGCCATATCTGCCCCGCGCGGGTATGTTCGAGGACAGCCAAAGCAAGGCGAAAGACCGGATCCTGCGGATCGTGGTCGGGGAGGGTTTCTTCGAGCACCTCGGCAAAGAAGGCGAGGGCGGCCGCGCGGGCGTAGTCGACAGGTTCGGAGAGTGGAGAGGAAAGGATCTCGCAGGAATCGAGGCGGACGAGCTCCTGGCGCGGCTTTTCTACGTAGCTGGCCAGAACGTAGGTCATGGGCTCCAGGGCCCCGCCGAAGCGCTTGCGAGACTTGGAGGAGGATTTGGCGATGCCCTTGAGCTTGCCCTGATCGCGCGTGAAGAGCGAGACGAGCTGGTCGGCCTCATGAACGGGCCAGGTGCGAAGAACAAGGGCTTCAGCCTGGTGGGCAATCACTGGCTTTCAGAATAGCGGAAAGCAGGAGGACAGCTGTTGCTGCCGGCTCCAATCGCCGGCTCCGCATGGATAAATAACTAAAATTTGCCAAATTACTTTTCTTAATACTATTTTCCCTTTTTGAACCGGCCCGGTAGTCTTGATTGAGAGTACTAATCCCTCACATCCGAACCATATCGGCAGGGCCGCCAAAGATTTCAGTGTAGGGAGAAGGCTTTGTTTTCAACTCAATTTGAGGAGATCCATGTCAACTGAACTTCGTAATTTCCTGGCGTTGTCGTATCCAGAGCTGGAAGAACTGAACCTTAAGGCCAAGGAACAGCGCATGAAGCGCGTTGCGCCGGACAAGATTCAGGAAGAGCGGCTGAAGTATTTGACTGACCAAAAAGGCATTAAGGCCGTCACCGTACTGTTCAGCGACCTCGAAGGCCGCCTGCACATGCTGGACTACGACAAGAAATTTATCACCAAGAGTTACGACAACCTGACGTTCGATGGATCGTCGATTCGCGGCTTCACGGCGCAGCGCGAAAGCGATCTGCGCCTGGGAATCGACTGGGGCGCGTTTTATTTTGCGCCCGCCGACTTTTTTGGGCACGGCAAAGTGCTGGTTTTCGGCGAAGTCATCGACAAGGGCGGCTCGCCTTACTCGGCCGACATGCGCGGCGTGCTGAAGGGCTACGCCCAGGGCCTCTACGACAAACATGGCTACACGCTGAACGCCGCGAATGAGATCGAGGGCTTTCTCTTCGCCGGCCTCGACGCGGAGAAGCTTTTCCCTTCGACTGGCCACTTTGAATACGTCAATACCGGCGGGTATTACCATTCGCTCCCCGGCGATCCGCTGCGCAGCTTCATCGACACTACCGCCGAAGTACAGCGCGCCATGGGCTTTGAGAATGAGAAGGATCACCCTGAAGTCGCGCCATCACAGTTTGAAATTAACTACGGTTACGGCGAAGTTGTGGCAGCTGCCGACCAGATCCAGCTTTACAAGCTGATCTGCCGCCAGGTAGCCACCAAGCAGGGAATGACGGCCTCTTTCCTACCCAAGCCCGTCGTTGGCGTCAACGGCAGCGGGATGCACACCAACATGTCCATCAGCAAGGAAGGCAAGAACATCTTCTGGGATCCACAGGGAGAGGAAAAGCTGGCGTCGTTTGGCTGGGAATTTGTCGACCGCGTTCTGACTCACGGCAACGATATCTGCCTGTTCCTGAATTCGAGTGTCAATGCCTATCGCCGCCTCGATCCACACTACGAAGCGCCGAACCAGCTCAATGCATCGGCGGTGAATCGCGGCGCGATGGTTCGCATCCCGATCGGCAACGAGCGGTCGATGCGCGTCGAGGTTCGCGCGGTGGCTCCGGATTCCAATCCTTACCTGGTGATGTATTCGATCTTCAAGTCGGGTCTCGACGGTGAAACAGCGAAGATTCCCGACCTGCGGTCCGCCGGGCGCTACCTGCCGGACAACATCTACACGGCGCTTGAAAATTTCCGCAACTCCACCTGGGTAACGAAGCTGCTCGGCGAAGATGTGAAAGGCCGCTACGCGGACCTGAAGCAGGCCTCGGCGGATCGTTGCCCGCGCCTTCTGGGCACAAGCGTGAAGCCTTCGGAGGTGCAGTTCCACCACGAGGTTTACAACCAGTTCCTATGGAACCAGTTCTAGACTGTGCCGCCACGAAAAAGAAGACGCTCCGGCCATGTCCGGGGCGTTTTTGCGTTCCGAGCTACTTCAGTACGGCGCCAGCAGGAACGACGGCGGCGGAGACCACGATCTGCGTGGCATTTGACAGGTGAATATTCTTCTTCGCTTGAGTTAGCGTGGCAGAGGTAGCATCCTTCGGCGAACCGGAGAGGGTGAGTCCTTCGATGGGATGCGGACCTGCCGGAGCACCGTTCTGGCTGTTTTGGCCGTTTGATTTGTTGTCGCCTATTGTCCCGGGACGATATGAGCTGGGATCGTAAGTCTTGTCATCATTGCCGAAGGTGGGTGTGGTACTCGTGATGCTGACGATAGTCGCCTTGATGGGCAGCTCTTTGCCATTCTTGATCTGGAGCTTATCAATGGTGAGAACGAGCGTGGAGTCGCCTTTGTTTTCTGAAGGAGTCACCGAGTCTATACGGCCCTGAAGAAGGGAGCCGATGGGAACGATAGTGCCGTCATTGAGCTTTCCGGCTGTGGACACTTTCGCTGTAAAGGGATCGCCCGCTTTGGTCTTCTTGGCGTCAATGCCCTTATCGATGTTGGCCGCGAGATTGACCATCATAATGACCTGCGATGGAGCGGCGCTGTCGGCCTGGGGTGTGCTGGGTGTTTGCGCGGCAACGCACGAAACTGAGGCAAGAATGACCGCGAGGGTTGCTTTTTGTTTGAGCATAGTGACGAGTTTCCTTTTCTTACGGACGCTGCTCGGCGAGGCCGACAGTCGATCTTAAAGTCCCCTGCACCACGCGTCCAGTGGCGCGCCACAACGGGTCCAGCTACCGCTAAATCGGCCGCTTGCCATAGTCCAGAAGGTAGCCAGGCACATCATCAACATCGACGGGCAGGCGGGGATCCGGTAGAGGGACTCCAGTCTGCACATGAAAGGGCAGCACGCCAGCCCACACTTTGAGCGAGTAGTCTTCCTCGTCATCGAGGGGCGGGCCGGTTCGAACCTTGGCAGAAGCTTCGCTGATGGGCAGGGCGAGAACCTTGGTGGCTTTGAGTTCCTGCTCCGTCGGCCAGCGGACGTCGTCCCACCGCCCGGGCACGATCTGTTCGGAGATCGCGCGGAGTGCAGTGGTTTTTTCTTCGGATGACTCAACGAGGGTCGCAGTTCCAAACAAAACGACCGATCGGTAATTCATGGAGTGGTGGAAGGCTGAACGGGCGAGCACAAGGCCGTCGAGCAGAGTGACCGTGACACAGACTTCGACGCCCATAGCCAGCGTGCGAAGCATACGGCTGGCGGCTGAACCATGCAGGTAAAATGTGTTCCCGAGGCGTCCATAACCGGTGGGGATGACGAAGGGCTGGCCGTCGACCACGAAACCCACGTGGCACAGGAAGCCGGCGTCGAGAATGCTGTAGATCGTCGCTTCAGAATAGTCGCCCCGCTTGGGCAACCTCGCCACTTGCGTACGATTTGTCGGTGCGTCCTGGTTCATCCTGTCTTCCCTTCCTTCTCCCGCTTGTACCGGCTTCAGTTTAGCTGCGAAAAAGCAAAACGCGCAGCCTGAGAAGACTGCGCGCTGCAAGGCTCCGCGAAAACTTCTATCGGCCGAAGAACGTAGAGTTCTTTTCGGTATAGCTGGACCACTTTTCCGGCAGATCGTCCGCAGCAAAGATTGCCGACACCGGACAGACCGGAACGCAGGCTCCGCAATCGATGCACTCCACCGGATCGATGAAGAGCTGCTCCTGTTCGGCATTTGTTGCTTCGTCTTTCTTAGGGTGGATACAGTCCACCGGGCATGCATCCACACATGCCATGTCCTTGGTGCCAATGCAGGGTTCAGCGATTACATATGCCATGGGAGATCCTCTTCCAGTAAAGGGTGTTCAGACAGACTTATTGTACCGGACCGCGCGGCCGGAGAGATACGACTCCGGCGCAAAAAACCCGGTCGAGTGGATGGGGACTCAAGGCTTTATTCGCTGGGCGCGGCGGGCGGCAAATTCCGCGGGCGTGGGAATGGGTTCAAGGGCGTGCCCGGCAAACATGTAGCCAAAAAAGCCGAGGAGTTCATCGCGCAACAGACCATTGGTAGCAAGCACTTCCCTGCTGTCGAGACGGAAGAGACTGCCATCAAAGGTAGTCATGCTCCCCCCGGCTTCAAGGACGAGTAATGCCCCGGCGGAAGTGTCCCACGGATTGAGATTGAACTCCCAGTACGCGTCGACGCGACCGCACGCTGTGTAGGCAAGGTCGAGAGCCGCGGATCCTGCTCGGCGCACTCCATGGGAACGCAGCGTGAACTCCTGGTAGAAGTGGATGTTTGGATTGTCGTGGCGTTTACGGCTGGGAAAGCCGGTGGCAAGCAACGCCTCAGCCAAATCCGCGGCGCCGGATACGTGGATGCGCGTGCCATTGAGATATGCGCCTTTCCCCTTTTCCGTGGTGAAGAGTTCGTCTCGCAACGGATCGTAGACGATGCCCGCGATCAACTCTCCATCCTGTGACGCCGTCAGGTTGGGCGCACGGCGCTCAAGACCCATCGAGACGCAAAAGACAGGGAAGGTGTGGGCGAAGTTTGTGGTGCCGTCGAGAGGATCAATGTACCAGCGATATTCGCGATCCATGTTGGAGCGTGTGCCTTCTTCCCCATAGACGCCGTGCTCGGGAAAGAGCGCATGCAATCGCTCGTAAATGAGCTTTTCCGAGGCACGATCGGCCTCGGTGACCAGATCGACGTCGCCCTTGTATTCGGTGGCGACTCCCCGACGGTAGTAGTCGCGCAGAAGTGCTCCAGCCTCGACCGCGATGGCCGATGCAGGCGCTGCAAAGACAAATTCCGATGGTACGTTCAATGCGAATCCCCGTTGGGCGGATCGTCGACGCGGAAACTCTCTGATTGCTGGTTCTCTGTGTCGAGACCGGATGCAGTGGGAAGTTTGCGCACGCCGCGGCGGCGCACTTCCTCTCCCCGGCGAGCCAACTCGGTGATGGTCCGGATCTGATGCTTGTAGATGAACAGATTGGGCTTACCCTCGCGTGTGAGCCGGATCATGCGGTCGTCGAAGTACTCGATCCAGCCGGAGACGGTCTCGCCATCGTGCAACTTCACGGAGACACGAACCTGTTTTTCGCTGAGGAAGCGCAGATAAAGCGCTTCCTGACCGGTATCACCCGGAGGCGGAGACTTCTGACGCCGTCGGGAGGCGTTAAGGGGCGGCATATCGATATTGTAGCGGACGGCTGGTCGCCGGTTCGGGTTGCCTTGAGAAGAGGAGAGCCGCCTGGTTGTACGTGTTTCTACGCGGCCAACGCGGCTCAGCTCGGCGTTGATGTGTCCGAAGGCTGGCATTGCGGGCACCAATATGTCGACCTTGCTCCCGGATCTTGCTTGCGCATGAGGATCGCCGTTCCGCAGCGGCGGCACTCCTTGCCCTGCCTGCGGTAGACCCACACGCGTGCTGACGGATCCGCTCTGCTTGTGGTGCGACGAAGTCCGGTATAGGTGACAATTTGGTTGCCGGATGTTTCGGTGACGTTCGCGGCCATGAGCCGGCGCGCGGATTCAATGAGGCAGTCAATATCGCAGTCGGAGAGAGACGACACAAGCCGAAAGGGATGGATGCCGCAAACAAAGCAGATTTCAGATTTGAATACGTTGCCAATGCCGGCCATTACTTTCTGATCGAGGAGCACGTTGGCAATCTGCTCAGCAGCGTTCGCGCGAATGCGTGCCTTTGCTTCGTCTTCTGCGAAGCCGCCCTTCAGGAGATCGGGGCCGAGTTTCGGAATGGCCGAGCTGCGCTCAAGAGTGCGAGTGGTGTGGAATCGTGCGACCGGGACCGCGGAGGCAACAGCCTGGTACCTCTCCGTGCGAATGACCACGCGCATTTGGTTGCGAGGTACCCGCCAGCGCTCACCGGGATGATAGATGTGCCAGCTTCCGCTCATGAGCATGTGTGTGACGAGAATGAGATCGCCGGAAAAATAAATTAGCAGCCATTTGCCGCGCGATTCAACCTTCTCGATAAGCCGGCCGGTCACTGGAGTGTTGTCGTGCACGCTGGCAAGGGGCGCGTAGGCAGTCTCAAAGCCAGTGACAGTTGCACCGGCAAGTGCTTTGTGAAGGGCTCGCGCGGCACGGAAGATTGTGTCGCCTTCGGGCATGCTCTACTGGAGTTCCTTAGTTGCCGCAGACACGGGCGGGAGTATGCGCCGTACATTGAAGCCCATCGGTGCAGGCTGGAAACCGGCGTCGAGAAGAAAGCGCGCGAGCCAGTGTTCATGGATGGGGCGTCCGTTGATGGTGGAGACGAGCAGGCCGCCGCGATGATTGCTCTCGTCCTGCCGCATCGTTTCCTGCGCGCTGCCGGCGAGAAAAATGGCGAGGTCGCGAGCAGCATTGGAGCGGTCGGGCTCGTCTGCGGGTAGAAAAACCTGCAAGTTGGGATTATTGCGCCTCATATAGGCGATTAATTCTCCATTGCGCAATACGACCGATGCGCCGACGCTGCGCGTAAGCGAGCGCGCGGCTGCGTCAGCAATGTCAAGCTCATCTGTGCTATTTGAAGCAGATAGAAGCGGTGGCCAACGCAGGACAGCCCCATAAACGTTGGCAGGATCGGTAGCCGCGAGCGTCATGATTTCCGGCTTTTCGGGCTGCGCACTGTTGCGCAGAGAACGCAGAAGATCGACGGCGGAGGGCAGCGCGAATTGCGCCGCGCCCAGGCCGGCGACGAAGTATCCGCGCCGCACACGGCCACTCTCTTCGAGCGCCTTGAGAACTTCGTAAACAGCGCTGAAGCCGCCGGGAACGTTTTCCTGCGCCACGGTCTCGCGGCTTACGATGCCGTAGCGGTGAAGCAACTGTAGGGCGAGGGCGTGGCTCCATTCTGTCTGTGCTGCCGGAGTGCCGCGATCAGGCTGCATCACGAGAACCCAACGTCCCTGCGCGCTGGGTGGCGTGGTTCGTCGCGAGCGAAACGCAGGCAGGTTGTGCTGGCGCTTCGACGAACGCGCGGAGGATGGTCGCGCGACGTAGGAGCGAATGGCGTGGAAGGTATCGTTGGTGACGAAGCCGCGCCACACCAGGCTCCAAAGCGCATCGAGCGTTTCGCCCGGATAGCCTCCGCCCACCGAATCATGCAGTTGCGCAAAGAACATCGCACCGCTGTGTGTGAGCTGATCGACAACCGCCTGTTCCCTCTCGGTGAGCGGTACATCTTCGCGCGCGTTGCGCGGCGGCAGCAGCGTCGAGATTTTGTCGGCGAGGTAAAGACTGATGCGTCCGTCGCGCTCGCCCAGGGGATCGAAGCCGCACCAGACGACTTCCCCCGCAGCGATCAGGGTGTCGAGATCACCGGGAGAATATTTCTGGAGGCGCGCGGGCAGAATCGCCGATTCAACGAGCGATGCGGGCAGAGGCGCACCCTGCAGATTCTCGATGGTGTCGAGCAGCGCGTCGAGGCCCCGGCGCTTTTGCAGGACTCCCTGCCAATGTGTCTGCAGGCGAGCAAGCATATGCTGCTCGACGGGCTCGATTTCTTTGCGGAGCTTCGCGAGGGATTTTCTGCGAATCTGGCGCAGCACTTCTACATCGCACCACTCACGATGGACTCCGGCGGGGCGGAATCCTCCTTCGACGATGCGTCCGTCGAGCACGAGCGCGCGCAGAGCCACTTCTATTTGTTGCGCGTCGAGACCAAATCGCTGAGCCGCCTCCTGCGCGGTGAACGGTCCATGGGTGCGGGCGTAGCGGCGGACGATTTCGAGAACCGGCAAGGCGACAGGTTCCAGGAGGGATGCTACGATTCCCGGCGGCAGGGGAATGCCTAACGCATCGCGATAACGCGCGGCATCTTCAACGGCAATCAGTCGCTTCTCGCTGGCGATTTTTACTTCAAGGATGCGGCGTGCGCGCAGTAGGCGATCGAGTGATTGCATCAGGTCGGGAGAAGCGAGCCGTCGTGCGAGCTCTGCGCGCGACAAATCTCCCAGACGCAGCAACAGGTCGTGCATGCCATCGACGAAGCGGACTCGCTGCGACTCGCCGAGCGCCTGCAATTGCTCTTCGACCTCAGCGAGGGCATCGGCGTCAAGTAGCTCGCGCAGGTCGGCGTCGCCGAGCAGGTCCTGCAACTGCTCCTGGTCTATGGAGAGAGCCTGCGCGCGGCGTTCGGCGAGAGGCGCATCGCCTTCATAGATGTAGTTGGCGACGTAGCTGAAGAGCAGCGAGGACGCAAAGGGCGACGGCGTGCGCGAATCGGCAACATGCACGCGAATCTGGCGCTTCTCAACGGCGCGCAGGATTTCGAGAAACGCCGGGATGTCGAACACGTCCCGGAGACATTCGCGATAGGCCTCAAGCAGTATAGGAAACGACGGATAGCGCGACGCCACGGTCAGCAGATCGTAGGCGCGCTTGCGCTGTTGCCAGAGTGGCGCGCGTCCCTGGGCGCGTCTACGAGGGAGCAGTAAAGCACGCGCTGCGGACTCGCGGAATTTCGCCGCGAAAAGTGCCGTCGCACCGAGCTGGCGCAGAACAAGATCGGTGGCTTCGTGTGGATCAAGCAGCAGTAGATCGGGATCAGGCGCAGCGTCGGTGTCCGGAAAGCGCAGCACGAATCCGTCATCGGCCCACATGGTCTCGACATCGGGACCGCCTGCGGCGCGAATTTTTCCCGTGACGGCCATCGCCCAGGGCGCATGTATGCGGGCTCCAAATGGAGTAAGAACACAGACTCGCCAGTCGCCGAGCTCGTCGCGCACGCGCTCGATGACGACGTTGCGATCATCTGGCACCGTTACGGTTGCAATCTCCTGATCGGCCAGAAATCTAATGAGATTCTCGGCGGCCTGCGGATCGAGATCGTGCTCACGCACCAGTCGGCTAAGAGCGGCGTTGCGCGGCATCTCGCGCAGCTCGCGGACAAGCGCGCCGATGCGCCGACCGAATTCAAGGGGACGGCCGGCGACATCTCCATGCCAGAACGGCATCTTCCCCGGCTCGCCGGGAGCGGGCGAGACGAGAACGCGGTCGTGCGTAATTTCGACGATACGCCATGTAGATGCACCGAGGACAAAGGTGTCCCCGGTCCGACTTTCGAAGACCATCTCCTCATCGAGTTCGCCCACGCGGACGGGTTTGTCGGCGCCATAGAGGAATACTCCATAGAGGCCACGGTCGGGAATGGTGCCGCCGTTCAGGATGGCGAGGCTCTTCGCGCCTTCGCGGGGAGTGAGGATGTTGGCAACGCGATCCCAGGTGATGCGCGGCCTAAGCTCGGCAAATTCATCGGAAGGATAGCGACCAGCGAGGAGATCAAGGATGCCGTCAAACGTCGCTCGGGTGAGCGAGGCGAAGGGAGCGGCGCTGCGGACGAGAGTGAACAGCGCCTGCACGCCGATCTCGGGCGACGCGGGAGCGTGTCCGCGCTTGCGTGGGACAGCAAGGGCCGGTGGCTGAGCAACGGTAGCGACAATCTGCTGGGCAAGAACGTCGAGGGGATTGCGAAGGTAGCGCGTCGATTCGACCAGGCCCTCGTGCATGGCGCGCGTGACGGCGGCACAGGCGACGAGATCGGCACGGTACTTGGGGAAGATGACCCCGTCGCTGGTGGCTCCAACATGATGCCCGGCGCGGCCGATGCGTTGCATACCGCTGGCGACAGAGGGCGGCGCTTCAATCTGAATGACGAGGTCGATCGCGCCCATGTCGATGCCGAGCTCAAGCGATGAGGTTGCGACCAGCGCACGGATGGATCCGGCCTTGAGCTGTTCTTCTATCTCGGAGCGCTGCGCGGCGGCGAGCGAGCCGTGATGGGCGCGGGCCAGGGGCTCCGATATTTGCTGCTGCTGTGCGAGGTCGTTGAGCGCGCCGGCCAGCCGCTCGGCGGTGCGGCGATTATTAACGAAGATGAGCGTGGACTGGCGTTCGAGAATAATTTCGAGCAGACGCGGATGGATGGCGCTCCAGATCGAAGTGCGTTTGGGCCCCTGCGAGGCCGCGCCGCTGGGCAACTCTTCTACCTGCCCGAGCCGCGCCATGTCTTCGACAGGGACCTCGACCCTCAGTTCGAGCCGCTTGGGTTCGCTGGCGTTGATAATCGTGACGGGACGAAACTTCTGTGCGGTCTCCTCGTCGCTGGTCCACTCGTGTTCAGGCTCCGCGAGCGTGTCTTTTGCATTTGACTTCGGAAGTCTGGATGGCTCGACCCCGGCCAGGAAGTGCGCCACTTCTTCGAGAGGCCTTTGCGTTGCCGAGAGACCGATCCGCTGCAAGCGGCGTTCGGCGATCGCTTCGAGCCTCTCGAGACTGAGCGCAAGGTGGGCTCCCCGTTTCGTGGGGACCAGCGCATGAATTTCATCAACGATGATCGTTTCAACGCTGCGCAGAGAAGCAGCGGATTCCGACGTGAGCAGCAGATACAGCGACTCAGGGGTGGTGATAAGAATTTCCGCGGGATGACGCCGGAAGCGCGCGCGTTCACGCTGCGGGGTGTCGCCGGTGCGGATGCTGATTTCGGGAGTGTAAAAGGTCACGCCCTGCTGCCGCGCCATGTTGGCGATGCCGGCGAGAGGCGAACGGAGATTGCGCTCCACGTCTACTGCCAAAGCTTTGAGCGGACTGACGTAGACAACGCGGCAGCCTTCGGTTTCGGCGTTTGTGTTTGCATCCGGCTTCGCGATCGGACGGTGCAGCATGAGCCGATCGAGACACCAAAGAAATGCCGTCAGCGTCTTGCCGGTTCCGGTGGGAGCGAGGATGAGCGTGCTTTCGCCGCGCGCGATCGCAGGCCATCCAAGGCGCTGCGGGGCGGTGGGCCGATCGAAGACTGCGCGGAACCATTGCGCCGTCACCGGGTGAAAGAGAGCGAGAGCGGCATCGCCCGTGGATAGATCCGAGCCCGCTTTTGCGGCTTTGCGCGCGGATTTCTTTTTCCCGGTTTTTTTCGCTGCCTCGTTCGCCATCATCATGAGCACGCTTTCAACCACATGCATCGAGGATATTCCGTGAGCCCGTTTCCTGCGCCCGCAGATCAGACTTATTCGAGTAGCCTTTTCACGCGCTCAACCAACCCTTGCGCATCCACTGGAGCCCGCACCTTCGCGTCATTATCGAAGTAAACATAAACATCGCGGCTTGTGCTCTGCGGACCGGCCTTATCGCTTGCATGGTCTCCCTCCGCCTCGCCGCCCCTTGCCCAGGCTGCAACCCGTTCTGCCCAGTCGTCGAGCGATTTGTCATCATAGCCGCTCGTGTAGAGCACCTCTGACCCGTGCAGCCGGCAATATACAAAATCTGCCGTCACATCCATCAGGCGCGGCCACTTCACCGCATCGGCGCATACCAAAGCCACGCCATATTTGCGCAATAGAGCGATGAACTCCTCCGTGACGAAGCTCTCATGGCGTATTTCCATCGCGTGGCGAAGCGGACCCGGCACAACCGGGTCGAGGTAGGCACGCTTTTTCATCCAGGCGTCGCAGCCGCTTGCAAGGTCCGCAGCCTCCTGGGTCGTTCCCGGCAATTGCTTGAAAAACTCCTCAACGAGATCGGGCTGGAACTTGAAGGCTGGCGGAAATTGCCACAGGATCGGTCCCAGCTTCGACCCTAAAGCCAGCAGGCCGGAGGCAAAGAAGTTTGCCAGCGGCACTTCGACCTCGCGCAATTGGCGTTTGTGTGTGATGTACTGCGTCGCCTTGACTGCGAAAACGAAATCGTCGGGTGTCTCGTCCCTCCAGCGGACAAAGCTCTTCGGTGTTTGCAGCGAGTAGAATGTGCCGTTGATCTCAATCGATGAAAAGATCTGAGAACTGTAAGTCAGCTCCTGTTTCTGCGGCAGCTTCGCCGGATAGAAGACGCCGCGCCATGGCGCATAGGTCCAACCTGAAATTCCGATGCGTACTGTGCCGGACTGTTTGTGACTCATGCCCCCTGCTCAGTCTCCTTTGCATGCGTTCCGTGCTCTCAGTTTCGATGAAGCCATAAAAAACTCACGACTATGGCAGGTAGAAGACCTCCGCCATCATCGGGAAACGCTCATTGTGGCGAAGCTCGTCGAGAGGCGCGAAGTAGGTTGACATCGCCTTCTGCCATCGCAGGTTGACGGGGTCGTTCTCGATCATCGCCCATGACGCATCGAAATTCTCGACGTGCATGGTGAGGAACAAAAGCTCGTCGCGGCGAAAGATCGAGTATTCAGAAATTCCTGCGCGCTTTAACAGGTCGAGCATCTCTGGCCACACCGCCCGGTGAGCCTCATCGTAGGCTGGTCCCGCGTCTTTCTTCAGGCGCAGGAGAAATGCAACTCGGCGCATATCTGTCCCCATTACTCTGGCGGACTGGTTTCCCCGCTCAGTCTTCTTTGTATGCGTTGGGATGCCACGAATCAATCGCGGAATGGTCTACCTCGGCGCGTGTCTCATCGCCGGTATCCGCTTGGCGTGAGAAGCGGTCACCGTGCAGGTGATCCCGACCAGTCAGGCAATCGACGAGTCCGTGGATTTAGCACATGGCGGCGCGAGGTAAGAAGAGCGGTATGATTTATAGCCAACCCAGCAAGACCCGGAGGATCAGCCCACAATGCCGTCAGTTCAGATCAATGCTGAAACACTCAACGCAGCAACCGGTGAGAGCGCAAGCCTGTTTAACCCTTTTAGCCCGAACTTGCGTTTGTCCATTACCTACACACTTTCTCCCGACTTCGCGGCTATGGCCAACGTGACCGTTGAAGTGGTCTTTCAGCTTATTAACTTCCACACCAATCAAGTGTTCTTCCATAATCCTGGCCAGCATCCAGTGCCCGCAGGTGGGACATTGGGGGGAAGTTTCTACGATATCAATCCCTCGAATACCGCAGGAATGCAGTGGACAACCGGGGCGGATATCTTCGGCTTCAGGGGAGCGGTCGCGGTTCTCGAGAGTAACGGCATAAATGTCGATGCCATCGCAGTCTCTGACATACGGTGGTTCCGTCTGGAAGACGTGGCAACCCTTTAGTCTCGAAATTACCGACTCAAGGCTCTCAGTTCTGAATGTGTGATCCAGCAGGTCAGTAAAGGCGGCGCGAGGTAGCGATGTTTGATCCCGACGCAGGCATGCCGAGGATCAATCGAGGAATGGTGTGCCTCGGCGCGTGTTTCAGCTGGCGCGTGAGAAGCAGGTCAACGTGCGGGTGATCCCGACCAGTCAGGCAGTCAGCGAGTCCGTTGAGTTGGCGTATGAGATATTCAACCGAGTGTTTCGGAAGGTTCCTGACCACATGACAGAGCGTAGTCTGTGACCAGAGTTGCGAGCCATAATTCCAAAATCGCTGGTCGTCGCCGGACTGCGTTAGATGAAGTCCCACACCGTTTCACACAAACTCCTCGAACAATTCGCCTATTACGACCGCATCACCAAGTGTTTCCGGTTGTGGAGGTACGAGAAGAGTCGCACTCCCTACCCGAAGGCTTCGCCACGAACCGCAACGAGAATTGACGGGCACTTTGCTCATCCGGAAGATGCTGCAAAAGAGGAAGAGCTAGAAACACGGTTGGCCGCCGAGTTTGAAGAATGCGTCAACCAATTCCTCTCACGCTTGGACGATCCCTCGTTTGTACCTACAGACCTGCAACGCCGACAGCTAACCTTTTACGTTACTTTGCTCTTCAATCGGTCAGAGGCCCGCCGCGCCGCTTCCAAACACCTGCACGACGTAACCATTCACGCCGTCGAGAAGTTTATATCTAACGAGGTGCAAGTATTGACGGTCGCCGCGAAGTGGAGCATTGACCTGCTGCTCGGTGGTAAAGTCCGGAATGCCTTGGTGACCAAACAACATGTTGTGCATGCCGCGATGGGTCTTCTCGAAAACTATCAAACTGAGCGCAAACGCCAGCAAAGCTACGTTGAAATGATAGAGCGGGCAATGTTAAAGCTGGACGAAGCTCTCTTTGATGGAAGGTGGGACTGCCGACGAACTTCGCCCGACAATCCCTTCGTAATCTCCGACGCGCCAGTTGTGACGTGGGAGCGTTTAGGCACTGGCCTATTCTCATATGGCCTAGGATTTCACCGTCCCAATGTCGAGATATTTCTTCCCCTCTCCCCAATGACATGCTTGCACATCTTGCCAAACGTAAAGCGAACCCGATCCGTGTTACAGCCAACAGTGCAGGAAATAAATATTGCTCAAGCAGCTTTTGCCAGCCACTATTGCTTCACCAACATCAATAGCGCAGAGATAAACAGCGCGTTGCAGCCCAACTTCGGCAGAGCCAAGCTGGGTGTAACTGCGTTTACCATTTGGCACCGAAACTACGACAACCCGGTATATGAGCTTCTGATGAACGATGGGAAGTGGGTAGAGCCGCCCCTTAAGTAGGAGACGGATCTCTTTTGAGGCTTCCACAGCCATAGCTTTCGCACTCGGCAACATCGACCGCCTCGCCCTCGAACTCACCCCTCGTTAGAGCGTCACTCTACAACCGGTGCAGCCATTCCTCAAGAGGCGTTGCCTGATCCCGGCTTACAGCTTCATCGAATGCGCCTGTTGTCAATAGCCGTGCGACCGCCTGTTCAGGCTAACCACTGTCAAGTCATAGGTATACGGCCCCATATAGTTGGCCGGGTATTTCTCCGAAATCTCTATAATAGATATAGAGGGTAGAAAAGAATTCCAAGGCACGGCTTCGGCTGTGCCTTTTTCTTTTTGAGGCGTCTTCTCCCGCGTCCGAAGCAGCGCCCGCGGCTCACCCCATCTTCAGAAAACAAGGAAAAACATGAGCAACATTTTTCAGAAGCTCGGAATTGGTATCGCAGACTTCGGCAAGTGGTTCGCGACGGCTGTAAAGGACACCGCGAACCTGGCGGCCAAGATCCAGGCAATCCTCACGGCCGCACAGCCACTGCAGAAGCCCTTTGTATCTGGCCTTTCGACGGTGGTCGCCGATGTCGAGGCCCTGATCGCTTCTTCCTCTGCCGCAGTTACCGCCGACGGCCTGAACTTCCCGGCTGACTCACAGGTCTATCGCCAGTTCCTCACCCTAATCGCCGACTTCAAGAATCTGGCGCCCGTCGTTGAGCAGGCTGTCACCATCCTCAAGGCAAAACCCGCAGCCAAATAGGTCAGGGTCTTAGTGGCGGGATCTCTGCCACTCAAGCGGCCACCCGGAGCCGAAATCCGGGTCCCCTCCATTGATCTACCCCGATTGCTCTCAGAAAGAGAAAACCCATTGGAATGAAACGATTACAAATTTCTACTTTAGAATGAAACGGTTACAAACCCTGGCTTTTAACAGGTAATAGAATGAAACGATTACAAACCATACGTAAAACAGGGGGAGGGGGGTGTAACCAGGTTGTACTCTGTCAAGGCATGGGCACGCCGGAATTCTCTCTCTGGATATTCCTCAGCTCGCTGATCGCCGGCCTGCTCGGTTCGCTCACCGGACTTGGCGGCGGGGTGGTCATCGTCCCCGTGCTCACCGTGCTTTTCCACATCGACATTCACTACGCCATCGGAGCATCGCTCGTCTCAGTCATCGCCACTTCCTCGGGAGCTGCCGCGGCCTACGTGCGCGAGGGCTACTCCAACATCCGCATCGGAATGTTTCTCGAGATTGCCACGACGATCGGCGCGATCTTCGGCGCCTGGCTCACTACCCGTGTTCCCACGCACGCCATCGGCTTCATCTTCGGCGTGGTGTTGCTCTATTCCGCCTACGCATCAGTGCGAATGAAGCATCCCGAACACGGCCAGCAAAAGCCAGACGCCCTCGCCGAGCGGCTCAGGTTGCATGGCAGCTTTCCGGGAGCCAACGGGGACGAGGCGTACGCCGCTCAGAGGGTCCCAGCCGGCTTCAGCCTTATGTTTCTCGCCGGTTCACTCTCCGGACTCCTCGGCATCGGGTCGGGCGCAGTGAAGGTCCTCGCCATGGACCAGGCCATGCGCCTGCCCTTCAAGGTCTCGACGACGACCAGCAACTTCATGATCGGCGTGACGGCGGCCGCCAGCGCAGGAATCTATCTCAGCCGTGGATACATCTCGCCGGGGCTGGCCATGCCTGTAATGCTTGGTGTCCTGGGCGGCTCGCTGACTGGTTCGAAAATTCTGGTCCGCGCCGAGGTCAAGACACTGCGCATTGTCTTCGCCGTCGTCATCGTCGCTCTGGGCTTGGAAATGGTGATCAACAGCATCACAGGAAGGCTGTAGCCATGCAGGTCACCGATCAGAAACTCGAGATCGCCATCGGCCGCATGCTTCAGACCGGCGTCCTCCTTGCGGCTGCTGTCGTTCTCATCGGCGGGATCCTCTACCTGCATCAGGCCACAGGCTCACGGCCCGATTACAGCCACTTCAAGGGAGTCGCCGAAGCTTTGCGGTCGCCCGTGGACATCTTCAACGATGCCCGGCACGGAGACACAACGAGCATCATCCAACTTGGACTTCTGCTGTTAATCGCGACGCCGATCGCCCGCGTGATTCTGGCGGCCGTCGGCTTCCTCTTCGAACGCGACCGACTTTACTTCTGTATTAGCCTCATCGTCCTCGCCGTGCTGCTCTACAGTTTGCTGCACGCAGCCTAAGCTTCGAGCTGCAAGCCATACTCGATCATGCTCTCGAGGATCGGCTGGAACTCGGGCGCGTCAACGCGAATGTCACAGAACACCCAGCCCGCCAGCAGCAGAACCGGTGCCGGCCCGGGGTCGGTTGAGCCCAGCGCACCCAGTGTCGTCACCGTAATCTGCTGGTCCGGCTGTGCAGCGCGCGAGATGGCGATGCAGGGGAAGTCGGCCGGCAGACCGGAAGCTCTCCATTCGGCGGCAAGCGCCGAGAAGTCGCGCCCCGGCATGTAGACGATGCGCGTCGGCTCAGCGACCTCGGGTGCTCCTTCCGTCGCATGGTGGCCGGAGCTGAAAACAATGCTCGACGAAGCACGCCTGTCAGTGAGCGAGCATTGGAGCGACGCGGCGGCTGCAAAGGCGGCGGTAATTCCCGGCACCACCTCGAGGGTGATGCCGGCCTCGCGCAACGCATCCATCTCTTCAGCCGCGCGGCCAAAGACCAGCGGATCGCCGCTTTTGAGACGCACTACCGACACCCCTTGCGACGCTTTCTCGATCATGAGCCGATTGATTTCCGCCTGCGTGGTCTTCTTCGTGCCACAGCGTTTGCCAACATTCACGGTCAGCGCGCGCGGGTTGGCGAGCGCGAGAACTGCAGGCGTAACCAGATCGTCATGAAGAACGATGTCCGCAGCCGCAAGCAGCCGAACCGCCTTGACCGTGAGCAACTCGGGATCGCCGGGCCCGGAGCCGACCAGGTACACCTTGCCGGCCTGCTTCTTGGCGGTTAGAGTCATGCGCTTACCTCCTTCTGTTCAAACGCGAGTTTGCGCGCTGGGCACTCCCGCGACCCGCAAACATCCCGGTGGGCGAGCGTGTGCAGCAGGACCTTGCGCTCCTCGCCGGCGGGATACGCCGCAAGCACTTCGCGACGAAGTTCGCCGAGATCGCGCAACCAGGGGCCGAGATCGCCAGGAAGCTGCTCGTCAATCTCACTCCGCAGCCGTTGCGCCAGCGCCGGGCTCTCCCCGGCGGTCGAGATCGCGATTTGCAGATCGCCACGCGTGACGATGGACCCGAAATAGAAATCGCAGTGCGGCGGATCGTCAACCGAATTGCACAGGATATTGCGCTCGACAGCCGCACGATAAACGGCAGCATTGACGGCAGAATTGTCCGTCGCCGCAATCACAAGAAAAACCCCGTCAAGGTCGGTATCTGCAAACTCGCGCTCAATCGCTTCGAGGCGGCCTTCGCTGGCGAGCGCGGCAATCTCCGGCCTCACGTGCGGTGCGATCACGCGCAGCCGAGCCTCTGCCGCGAGCAGCGACGGAATCTTCTGCAACGCAACCTCCCCGGCGCCGACAAGAAGGCTAGGGCGGCCAGTGAGCTTCACGAAGATCGGTAGCAGGCTCATAGGCTTCAGTCGCCGTCCAACGCCATCGCGGCCACATCGCGTTCTACGGGATCGACGACTTCGCCGGCTAACCGCGCGCGAATCTCCTCCGCGTTATAACGGGAGAACCACGACTGCAGGTCCTCGCCTGGAATCCGCTCGTCGAGGTAGCTCGTCAACAACCGTTCCAGGGCCGACGGAACTTCGGTTGCGGGAATCCGGTATCCCACCGGACGCGCGATAGCGGCATGCTGACCCACGCCGCCGCCCACGCAGAAGTAGAAAGCATCGACCATCCTGCCTTCGTGTTTGATCTTCTTCCCTTCAAGGCCGATATCGGCGATCCAGTGTTGTCCGCAACTATTCGGGCAACCCGTCACGTGCAGCTTCAGATCCTGATCGAAGCCCGGCAGCCGTCCTTCCAGCTCCTCTACAAGCCACCGCGTAAAGCTCTTCGTCTCGCTGATCGCAAGTTTGCAAAACTCGGTGCCGGTGCACGCGATCGCCCCGCGCCAGAACGGCGAGCCCTCCACGCGCAATCCAATCTCTCCCAGCTCGCGTGCCAGCTCCGCTGTCTTGTGGGTGGGAATGTTGATGAACAGCAGGTTCTGCATGATGCTGGTTCGGAGCTGCCCGTCGCCGAAGCGCTCCGCCAGCTCCGCCGCCGCGGCCAGTTGATCGCCCGAGAGACGTCCACGCAGCACCGACGCCCCCACATAGCTCAAGCCCGGCTGCTTTTGCCGATGAATCCCCACGTGGTCGCGCATCACGTCCCTAGGCAGGACTTCATCCGCACCCGGTTCCAATACATACCCCAGCCGGCGTTCCACCTCCGCAAGAAAGCTCTCCGCTGTCCAGCCTTCCTTCATAAAGAGGTACTTGATCCGCGCCCGGTCGCGGCTCTCGCGCAGGCCCTGTTGATCGCGAAATATCTGCGTGATGGCCCGCGCCGCATCGAGCGCTTGCTCGGGCCGAATGAACGCATCCAGCGCGACGGCAAGGTGCGGCTCGCTTGAAAGCCCTCCGCCCACGCGCACGGTATAACCAACCTCGTCGCCGCGCCGCACGGCCGTGAAAGCGAGGTCGTTGATCTCCGGATAAGAGCACCACGCCGCGCAACCCGTCGCCGATATCTTGAACTTGCGCGGCAGGTTGTAGAACTCGGGATTCGCAACCAGGGCATGCGCCATCTCCTGCGCAAGCGGCGATGCGTCGATGATCTCGTCGTGCGTAATGCCCGCAAGCGGGCATCCCGTAACGTTGCGAACCACATCCCCGCATGCTCCCTTGGGCGAGAGTCCAATGCGGTCGAGCACATCAACGATCTCCGGGATGGCCTCGATCGTCAGCCAGTGCAGCTGAATATTCTGTCGAGTAGTGATGTCCGCGAGGTTGCGCGCGTGGGTTCGAGTGATATCGGCGATCACACGGAGTTGCGCCGCGGTGACGATCCCGTTGGGCATCCCAATGCGCATCATGAAGTAGTCGCTAGCGAGCCCCTCACCACCTTTGCCGCCGACCGCGCCCATCCCGTCCCCCTGGGTATAGATGCCCCACCATTTGAAGTAAGCGCTGGCCCACTCCGGAACGACGCTTGACCGGCCCTCGCGGGCGAAAGTGCGCACCTCGTCGAAGACTTCCCAGGGATTCTTCTCGCGCTTCAGGCGCTCGATGCGCTGGGCTTTGGTTTCTTTGGTTGGAGGAGCGGCGGTCGCGGTCATTTTTCTCTCGTTTTCTGGGATAAATGAAAAACCCACCGAAAACGGTGGGCTGAGCGGGGACTCTGTGCGTTGGGTTGGTTCGATTACTCGCAGGTCCGGCTCAGCGTGGGACAACACACACGACAGAAGCAAGCCGGAATGGAGCAAAGATGCACTTCATTCAGAATAGGTGTGTTGGCGATGCGGGTCAAGTGACCACGACCCGGACAATCCCGCGCTTTCGACTCGGCCGAGAAAAAAGCGGGACACTGAGGTCACCTTCCATCACAGCTTGAAGCACTTAAAAGGTGAAGACCGCCTGCAAAAAGATACGCCGGCTCGCGGCTCCCGAGGAGTAGATCTGTCCAGCCAACGCGTTTGACTTGCCGAAATTCGGCGTACCCAGTGTGCCTGTTGGAGGCGCAAGGTTAATGTCGTTGAACAAGTTCAATGCCTGCGCGCTGAAGGTGAGATTGAATCGCCGATTGGGACCGGTATTCTGTCCTCCTGGCCCTCCCGGGCCTCCGCCACCGCCGCTCAACCCGCGCCCGCCGAGCCCGCTTGGGCCGCCGCGTCCGCCACCGCCGCCGAAGAACCCGCCCTGACCGCCGCTGCCTGCGACTTTGGGACCGAAGGCAATCGTCTTGCTCGCGCGCAGGTTGAAGGTGAAGAGCGCGGGCCCGTTCCCGTAGTTAATGGGAATCCGTGGCTCGTTCTGCGACGGATTCACATTAAACGTACCGTACGATGTCCTGATGATGTCCGTATCGCCCGGTTGTGCGAATGCGGGACGGTCGGTGAAAAAGGAGTCGCTGTTGAGATCCTGGCCCACGATAATGTTAAAGGGAAGTCCCGATGCTGCAACGATGAAGGGATTGAAGCGCAGTCCCCACCGCGTTGTCCAGCTGCCCACCAGGAACATCCGGTTCCGGACATCGAATGCAGCTCGACCGTAGTCCAGCTTCAGATTGTCAGAATTAGAGGGATTGCTGCTGATGCCGGCGCTATCGCTGTTGGCAAAGCTCAGGGTATAAAACCCGAAAAGAGAGAGATTCTTGCCAAAACGGGCATTAAAGTTGGCGATGAGCTGATTCTGGTTGAAGACCGACTCTGAGAAATACTGATAGATATTCGGCCCGGTCGGGTCATAGATAGGCGAATAGGGCGCGTTCGCGTTGCGCGTGATGAACTCATGCCGCCCCAGCGAGTTGAGATAGGTGAAGGAAACCGTGGATGACTTGGTCAGCTGACGCTCGACGCCGATCGCGGTCTGTTCGGTTACGGAGGCATGCAGGCTCGGCCCTATCTGGTACACCGCTGCTTTGCTGCTCGTGCTGCCCATTTGCGAGCAGGCTATCAGATCGCTCGCCACAATCGCGTTCGGCAGATAGCACGTCGGATTCTGAATGACGGCTTCATGCTGTGGCGAGTCGATTCCCCCGCTCTGGCGCGTGGCTTGCAGCACTTCCGCGATGGGAAAGCGATCATAAAAGAATCCATAGCCGCCGCGGATCACAGTCTTGGGCGGCTTATTTCCCTTGCCGATGCCGTAGGCGAAGCTCAGCCGCGGGGCCCAGTCATTTTTGTCGTTGATGTCACTCTGCGACTCCCAACGCACGCCGTAGCTGATCGTCAGATTCTGTCGAGCCTTCCAATCGTCCTGGTAGTACAGACCGACATCGGTGAGGTTAACGGTCGTGCTAGGTTCGCCGTAAGTCAGGTTCAACTGGCTGGGTCCGCCGCCGAGCGCCTGAATTTGCTGGAATGTCTGGCCGGTGCCCTGGCCGTGGATTGTGATGCCATAGGCGGTGGAGGCATCGGTGCTGATGCAGCCCGAACTGCCGCTGGCACACTGGTGTCCGCCAAATGTAAAAACGCCGTTGAAGCTGGAGTTGGCGGTGTTGGCGTCGCGATTCACGCGGAGGCGCCCGCCAAAATTGATGGCGTGCGTCTTCAACGCGATCTCGGTAAGATTCTGCAGCTCATAATGCAGCGAGTGATCGTTGATCGTCTGCTCGCTGTTGCCGCCGAAGGTCTCACTGCCGGAGACCTGAACTTGCGGCGTGATGGTGGCCGGGGTTTGAGATGAGAAGTCGCGCAGAAACTGGAAGCGCGTTTCGTTGATGACCTTATCGTTGATGATCTGAGTGTCGCTGATCTGGACCGTGCTTTCGGTCGAAGACGAGTTATAAGCCTGCGAGTTCAAAGAGAACTGGCCCACACCCTGGTTTTGATTGTTGTTGCCGTAATACTGGTAGCGCACGCTCAGGGTATTCTTCTCGCCCAATTGCAGATCGACGCGCGGGCTTATGTTGGTGCGGGTCCGGGGCGTCAGCAACGAGTCGCTGAAAGGAGCGGTGTCGTAGTCCGTGGGAATGTCGTAAATCCCGTTCGCGAAATCGCCATTGATCTCGCCTACTAGACGGAAGGCGCTCACAATGGCGGCATCTTCCGTGTTGCGACGCTCGGCGCTCACAAAGAACGAGGCGTTTTTGCTGATGGGTCCGTTCAGAGTGCCGTTGAACTGATAGCTGTGGTAGTCGGGAATATTGTTGGTGAATGGATTGCCGGTGTTGAACTGCGAAGCATTGCCTTGCGCGAAAACCTGGCCATGGAACTTGTCAGTTCCGGGCTTAGTAAGGATCTCAATGCGGCCGTAGCCGAGCTTGTCGTACTGCGCCGAGAACGGGTTCTGGTTGATGCGGATTTCGCGGATGGCAGACTTCGGCGGAAGCTGGCCGGCAGTGAACCCGTCAATGTATATCTGGCCTCCGTTCGGCCCGGCCGCCGGACCGGCAAGCGCGTTGAGCTCGTTTTGCAACTCGTCCGGGTCATCCGAGAGCGCGTCGAGGTCCTTGCCCTTAATGACCAGGCTATTGGCATTGCTTGATGGATCCACACTCACTGTCGGGGTGTCTTCGTTTACGACCACCTGCTGTTTCTCCACCTGGATCGCCAGGGCAACGTCGAACTGCTTGCTCTGGCCGGCAGCGAGCACTACGGCCTTTGAGGCCGAAGGAGCAAAGCCTTGCGCAGTGACAATCACAATGTACGATCCGGCCGCAAGACCATGTGTCTGGTAGGCGCCTCTCGCATCTGAGGTTGCCGTGGCCACGGTGTGTCCGTCCGGGGTGGTGACGCTGATGGTTGCGCCGGGAATTACGGCACCGGTTGGATCGCTGACCGTGCCGCGAATCACTGCGGTATTCGCTTGCGAAAATCCGAGAGAGGCAGACATCCAGAACAGCAACACCAACAAGAGACAAAAATAGCGATGTATGAATTTCAAATTCACAGCTCCCAGAAGAACAGACGTTACGTAGAAGGAAAACGATCGATTAGGGCGTTGCTGCGGCGTCGGTCCCGCCCCCGCCGCCCAGATTCCACGAGGCCGAGAACAGGCTCTGGCTAGCGGATGGAGATGCGGTGAAAATGGGTTCGACGCCAGCCAGCAGGGTTACTGCGGTTGCGGCCTCTGGAGTTCCTTGCGTTGCGACGATCATGATGGCGTCGCCTTTATGAAGATCGGATAACTCGAGGGCGGGCGTACGTTGCAACATCTGCGAGAGATCCCCGCTGCGCTGACCTCCGGCGCCCGCACCTCCACCAGAGCCTGGACCACTTCCCGCACCGCCGCTGCCCTGCCTCCAGGTCGCGCCTTGCTGCTGACTCGTGCTCGGTGCCGCTCCCCCGGCAGCCGCGCCGCCGGCGCTCTGGGCCTTGAGTCGAGCTGCCAATCCCTGCGCCATCGTTGGCGGCAGTTTGTGCAGTTGCGAATCGCTGGTCACGTGAATCACCACGGGCTTCTTGGTAGCGAGATCGGTTACTGTAACTGTGTTCGCAGAGGCATCAACGGAAACCACGGTTCCCGCGATGTTGCGGAAGGTCCCGGTGACAATTTCATCCGCGGTCAGTTCTCCGCCATCGGAGCTCTTGTCTCCACGCGCCCGAAGTTGATCGCCCGGGCGAATCTGGTCGAGCGAAGATGGCTTGGCGTCGGAAAACTTGATGGACGCCGGATCGTAGCGCCGGATAATTGTCTTCGGTGTCGCATGGATGACCAATGTCTTGCCGCCCGCTGTCACCGTGACCGTTCCGGCCGATGCGTCGACTGCCTTCACGAGACCGCCCACGCCGCGCTTTTGCCAGTCGGCCTGATCCGCTTGCTGCTTCTGGGCGATATCTTCCTGCTTCATTACGATTACGGTCGTTGCCGTTGCGGCCAAGCCGTCGGCGGCAGGTGCCACAACCGCGAGGACGCGATCGCCCACGGCTAGATCACTGAATTGAATGGGGGCGGCGCCAGCCAGTGTCTTTAAGCCGGGTGCAGTTCGCAGCAGACGGGCTGTATCGCTCACATTCACCGTCGTTGTAGCGCCTGCATCGGATTTGATCGTCAGTGATTTGCCGTCGATCGCGGTTACTCCGCCGACGATCCTGGTCGATGCCGAGCTCGATTGGGCGGGGGCTGTTCCGGGAGCCTGTGCCAACACGAGCTGCGGCAGCATTGCAGGCATCGTCAGGGTACTCGCCAGCGCGAGGCCGCCTAAGAGCCTGAGTGAAATTGTCATTCCTGCTGATCCCATCAAATTTCTATTGAGCTCGGCCTGTGCGCGAGGGAGTTGGCCTACATTCTCAGACGTACCGCCTCCGCGAAAGTTTCATGAATCGTGTAACATACGGCGAAACATTTGCATCACACCTTATCAGGATTAATGTTATCGGATTCAACGCTAAAGTTTCATGTTTAGCATTTACGGATTCCAGCCAAAACCTTTGAGCAGGTATGATCTCCCAGGGCAAATTTTTACCCGTCAGCCAGCTCCAAAAATCCTGACCGCCTGCCGCATTAGATGCACGGATACGAGGGAAACCAAAGACGATGGCAATCACCAACGTTAGTAGTTCCACAAAGATCGCGGCAGCGCCTAGCGGAGGCACCAGCTACAGAAGCGCGTTCGCGATGGTTACCACGTTGTTTTTCACGTGGGGATTTCTTACCTCGCTCAACGACATTCTGATTCCGCACCTAAAGGCCGTTTTCGATCTGAACTATGCAAAGGCCCTGCTGGTACAGTTCGCTTTTTTCTCGGCATACGCGGCGTTTGGCGTTCCGTCCGGAAAAGTCGTTGAGTGGATCGGATACCAGCGGACCATGGTTCTGGGTTTGTTCACGATGGGACTGGGAGCGGTGCTCTTCATTCCCGCGGCAATGGCGCCATCGTTTGCGCTGTTTCTAACGGCGTTGATCGTGCTGGCCGCGGGCATCACCACGTTGCAGGTTGCGGCGAATCCTTACGTCTCCGTGCTGGGGTCACCCCAGACTGCCGCCAGCCGGTTGAATTTAACGCAAGCCTTCAACTCACTGGGGACGGTGATCGGCCCGCCGTTGGGTGGCTGGCTGATTTTGCGTCAGGCTGCCAAGACCTTTGAAAATGCGGAGAATCTGTCACCGGCCGCGCTGCACGCTTACAGGATTCAACAGGCGGCAGCTGTAAAGCTTCCGTATCTTGCCATTGCCCTGGCTCTTATCGTCATGGGCCTCGCAATTGCGTTATACAAATTTCCGCGGCTCGACGTAACCAAGGATTATCGCCCGACCAAGGCAGGAGAAAAGGGACAGAGCATCTGGCGCTATCGGCACGTGCTCCTCGGCGCGGTTGGCATCTTCGTCTATGTCGGCGCCGAGGTCTCAATCGGCAGCTTCCTCATTAACTACTTCAATCAGCCGGACATCGCGGGAATGACCGCGCCTGTGGCCGCCAACTACGTTCCGTTCTATTGGGGGGGACTCATGGTCGGCAGGTTTATTGGTTCTGCTGTCCTGCAGAAGGCAAGCCCAGGCAAGGTATTGGCCTTGTGTGCCGTGGTGGCCGCACTGCTGGTCGTGGTTTCCATGCTCAGCTTCGGCCACCTGGCCGTGTGGAGCATTCTGCTGGTGGGCTTGTTCAACGCGATCATGTTCCCCACCATCTTCACGCTGGGGATCGCGGAGATGGGACCGCTCACTGGCGAGGCCTCCGGCTTGCTGGTAACCGCCATTGTGGGCGGCGCGTTCATCCCGGAAATCCAGGGTGTGCTTGCCGACCACATCGGCATTCACCACGCCTTCGTTCTGCCGGTGCTCTGCTATCTGTTCATCGCCTACTATGGATGGAAGGGCTCGCGGATCATTCAACCGGTGTAAGCGCAGCTGATTGCGATTCAGCGCGGGCGGCCTCCGGGTCGCCCGTTTCGATTTCCGGCGGTCAATCGCGAAAGCTCCGGAGACCTCTGTGCAACCGGTGACGAGAAAACCAGGCTCGTCGTAGGTATGCCATAGGGCAGCAGCCGTTCGATCAACCGCTCCAGGTCTTCGAGCGAGCGGGTTGCTGTCTCAAGGAAAAACGCATCCCCCCCGGTCACGTGGTGGCACACGCGCACCTCTGCCAGCGTCTTCACAAATTTCACGAAGGGATGGTAGTGCGTTCCGTCACACGTCATCCGAATGACGGCCAAAATCGGCAGCCCCAGCGCCGCCCGATCGATATCAACGGTATAGCCGCGAATAATTCCTTCCTCTTCCATGCGCCGCATGCGTTCAGCCACCGCCGAAGGCGAAAGGCCAACCCGCCGTCCCAGCTCCGCGTAGGAAGCACGGGCACTGCGTGACAATTCGATTAGAAGGTTTCGAGCGAATTCATCGAGAATTTCAGTTGTTTCCACTGTCTTATCACCTATATTGCAAGCTTTATTAGATATTCTGGCACAATTTCCGTGGATCCCACATGTACAGATTGCCGGCAAGTTCGTAGCATCGGCAGTTAATGGAAGAAGTTCTGCAACTCGATGGTCGTTCACTCTCGCTGGGTCAAATCGCCTCAGTCGCGGTGAATGGCCGTGCGGTTGCCGTCGCAAAAGAAGCCTATCCGCATGTCGAGGCCTCGCGCGCGGTAGTCGAAAGATTGGTGGCACGAGGAGAAACGGCGTACGGCATCAACACCGGTTTCGGCAAGCTCAGCGACGTGCGCATCGGCAGCGATCAACTGGAAGCCTTGCAGCGCAACCTGGTTCGGAGCCACGCCTGCGGCATCGGCGAGCCCCTACCCGAGGACGAAGTGCGCGCCATGTTGCTGCTGCGCGCTAACGTGCTGGCCAAGGGCCTCAGCGGAGTAAGGCCGGTCATCGTGGAAACCCTGGTCGCGATGCTGAATCACCGCATTCATCCCCTCATTCCCGCCCGCGGGTCCGTGGGAGCCAGCGGCGACCTCGCTCCTCTGGCGCACCTAGCACTGGCGCTGATCGGCGAGGGAGACGTCTTCTTCGCAGGCAGCCTCATGCCCGCATCTGCTGCGCTGGAACGCGCCCGCCTCAAGCCCTTGACCCTCGTAGCCAAAGAAGGCCTAGCGCTGCTGAACGGCACGCAGGCTATGGCAGGCGTCGGCGGCCTTGCCATCAATCGCGCGCTCCGTGTCGTCGAATTATTCGATCTCGCCGGAGCCATGTCGCTCGAAGCCCTGCGCGGCACTCCAGCTGCCTTCGACGCGCACATTCACGAGGCACGTCCCCACGCCGGACAGGTTGCTGCTGCTGCACATCTGCGCGAGCTTCTCGCCGACAGTGAGATTCGCGAATCGCACCGCCACGACGATCCCCGCGTCCAGGACGCCTATTGTCTGCGATGCATGCCGCAGGTGCACGGCGCCGTCCGCGGCGCGCTGGCGCACGTACGCGATGTCATCGAAGTCGAGACAGGATCGGCCACGGATAATCCGCTCATTTTTGCTGATAAGCGTGGGACGGAGGGTGACGGGGAAATTCTCTCCGGTGGCAATTTCCACGGAGCGCCGCTGGCCCTGGCCCTCGATTACGCGACGATCGCCCTCACTGATGTCATGAGCATCAGCGAGCGGCGGATCGACCGGCTCATCAACCCGGATATCAACGAGGGACTTCCCGCCTTCCTGTCGCCTGACGCCGGCGTCTCGTCCGGATTGATGATCGTGCACGTTGCCGCGGCCGCTCTGCTGAATGAGGCCAAGGTCCTTTCGCATCCCTCCAGCGTTGACAGTGTTCCCACATCCGGAGGAAAAGAAGATCATGTCTCTATGGGAATGACCGGAGCGCTGAAGCTGCGGCAGGTCGTCTCGAACGCCGAGTATGTTCTGGCAATGGAGCTGATCTGCGCCGCGCAGGGTCTCGAATACCGGCTTCCGCTAAGGCCCGCGCGCCAGGTCGAAAGCGCCGCCGCCATGGTGCGAGAGATCGTCGCACAGCTCGCGGAAGACCGCGTGGTGTCCGGAGAAATCACCCGGCTGGCTCAGGAGATTCGTCAAGGAAGATTCGATCGCTGGAGAGGACAAAGCCATGCTTGAAACCGCAACCCCCGAGCTTTTCGTTCACAGAGAGATCCGAGCGCCCCGAGGCACGCAGCTCAATACCCGCGGGTGGCAGCAGGAAGCCGCGCTGCGTATGCTGATGAACAATCTCGATCCCGAAGTGGCCGAGCGACCCGAAGACCTCGTCGTCTACGGAGGGACCGGCAAGGCTGCGCGCAACTGGGAGGCCTTCGAAGCCATCGTACGCACGCTGAAGACTCTCGCCGATGACGAGACTCTGCTCATCCAATCGGGCAAGCCGGTCGGCGTGTTGCGCACGCATGAGGCCGCGCCGCGCGTCCTGCTCGCGAATTCCAACCTGGTCGGCCGCTGGTCTAACTGGGAACATTTCCACGAGCTCGAACGCAAGGGCCTCATGATGTATGGGCAGATGACGGCCGGATCGTGGATCTACATCGGCAGCCAGGGCATCGTGCAGGGAACCTACGAAACATTCGCCGAAGCCGGTCGCCAGCACTTCGGCGGAAGCCTGGAAGGCAAGCTCGTCGTCTCCGGCGGAATGGGCGGGATGGGCGGCGCCCAGCCTCTTGCCGCGACGATGAATGGCGCGCTCTTTCTCGGCGTGGATGTCGATGCTGAGCGCGTCCAGAAACGGCTCAAGAGCGGGTATTGCGATCACATCGCCTGGAGTGTCGATGAAGCCCTAGCGATCCTTGACGAAGCCGGCGGCGATAAGAAGGCTATCTCGGTCGGATTGGTCGCGAACATTGCCGACGTGCTGCCGGAACTGATCGACCGTGGCATCGTGCCCGACGTGCTCACGGACCAGACCAGCGCGCACGATCCTCTGCAGGGGTATGTGCCGAACGACATGAGCTTCGAAGCGGCGTTGCGTCTGCGCGTGACCAACCCCGAAGAATACACACGGCGCTCGATGGAAACCATGGGCAGGCACGTCGAAGCGATGCTCGAGTTGAAGCGGCGCGGCGCGGTCGCCTTCGACTACGGCAACAATCTTCGAACGCAGGCCAAACTCGCCGGCGTCGAAGATGCCTTCGCTATTCCCGGCTTCGTGCCCGAATACATCCGCCCGCTCTTTTGCGAGGGCAAAGGACCGTTCCGCTGGGTTGCACTCTCCGGCAATCCCGAAGACATCTACCGCTCAGACAGGCTGATCCTCGACCTCTTTTCCGAAGACGCCAGCCTGCGCCGCTGGATCGAGCTCGCGCAGAAGCGCATCCACTTCCAGGGCCTACCGGCGCGCATCTGCTGGCTCGGATACGGCCAGCGCGCAAGGTTCGGAGTGGCCATGAATGAGCTTGTCCGCAACGGCGAAATCTCCGCGCCCATCGTCATCGGACGCGATCATCTCGATGCCGGTTCCGTAGCCTCGCCCTATCGCGAAACCGAGGCCATGCTCGATGGATCGGACGCCGTCGCCGATTGGCCGCTCTTGAATGCGCTCGTGAACACAGCGGCAGGCGCGTCGTGGGTCAGCATACACAACGGTGGCGGAGTCGGCATCGGTTACTCGCACCACGCCGGCATGGTCGTCGTCGCCGACGGCTCCGATCTCGCCGCGCAACGGTTGGAGCGGGTACTCACCACGGATCCCGGCATGGGCGTGCTGCGCCACGTCGATGCGGGATACAACCACGCCGTCGAATTCGCGGAGAGCTCCGGCATCCGTGTGCCCATGCGGGAGAAGCACGCTTGAGCAAGCTGCTCATCGTCAACATCTCGCCGCTCGTTACCCTTGCCGGACCCGCCCGCCCGCGCATCGGCCCAGAGCTGTGCGATCTTGCCTTGATTCAAGACGGCGCAATGCTCGTTGATGATGGCCGCATCGTCGCAGTGGGTTCGCGAGCGGACGTCGAGCCTCATGCTGGCGATGCCGAACTGATCGATGCGGGTGGACGCCTCGTGACACCGGGCTTTGTCGATGCCCACACACATCTGGTCTTTGCGGGCAACCGCGCCGACGAATTTGAGAAGCGCTGTGCCGGCATCACGTACCAGGAAATCTCGGCTCAGGGTGGAGGCATCCGCTCGACCGTTCGCAAAACCCGGGCCGCAACCGAAGACCAGCTCTTTGCAGCTGCATCGCACCACGCGCAGTGGTTCCTTCATGGCGGAACAACCACGATCGAGGCGAAGTCGGGCTACGGGCTCACCGTCGAAGATGAATTGAAGATTCTCCGCGTCATTCGCCGCATTGGTCAGTCGACGCCTCTGCACACTGTGCCTACCTTTCTCGGCGCGCATGAAACTCCCGAGGAATACCATGGCCGTGCTGATGATTACGTGCGGTTGGTCATCGAAGAGATGCTGCCTCGCGTGACCTCAGAAAATCTGGCTGAGTTCTGCGACATCTTTTGCGAGGCCAGGGTCTTTAACCTTGATCAGGCCCGGCGCGTCTTCACAGCCGCGAAACGGCACAACCTCGGACTCCGCATGCACGCGGATCAATTCACATCCTTTGGCGCGAGCGTTCTGGCGGCAGAGATGGGCGCGAAGACCTGCGATCATCTCGAACAAGCGCAGCCCAGCTCCATCGCCGCACTCCAGCAAGCCGGAGTCCAGCCCGTTCTCCTGCCCGGCTCCGTCTACGCCATCGGTTCGCAGAAATATCCCGCTGCGCGTGCGATGATCGACGCAGGTCTCGCCATCGTGATCGCCACCGACTTCAACCCCGGCTCCTCGCCGACAACCTCCATGCGAATCATCATGTCGCTTGCCTGCACGCAGATGAAGATGACGCCTGCCGAAGCTCTTACCGCCGCGACCGTCAACGCCGCGTATAGCCTGAACCGCGGCGGCGAAATCGGCTCGCTCGAACCAGGCAAGACCGCCGACTTCGTTGTCCATGACGCGGAAGATTATCGTGAACTCCCGTACTTCTTTGGCGATCACCAGGCCGCAATGGTCTTCGCCAAGGGCGTTCGCGTTGTTTGACTTGGCGCGCCCGTTCTGTTTTCATAGCGACATCGCATGCAGCCTGGAATGACCAGCCGCAACCCACTCAACACAATGCCTTTCAGCATTGCCGGCCGAATTATTGCGTCCATTCCGATTCCTCCTCCATAGGAGCGGGCGGCTGGCAAGCAGACGAAGCAATCAGGCCACCACCGCTCAGCGGTTGGTGGCTTTTCACTTTCCAGGAGAAGAATTTAGATGGCCGTGACCCTGCAGGACGTACAAGCCGCTCACCAGCGCATCCGCGACTTCATCTATTTCACGCCTGCCCCGCACTCCGACGAGCTTTCCCAGATCACCGGACAACAGGTGTACCTCAAGCTCGACAATCTGCAGCGCACCGGAGCCTTCAAGGAACGCGGGGCGTTGAACAAAATCCTCACCCTCACCGATGACGAAAAGCGCCACGGTGTCATCGCTGCGAGCGCGGGCAACCACGCACAGGCCGTTGCCTACCACGCTACCCAGCGTGGCATTCGCGCGCGCATCGTCATGCCGCTGATGACGCCCCTGGTTAAGGTCTCTTCGACCACGAATTTTGGTGCCGACGTTATCCTGCACGGCGCAAATTACGACGAAGCGTGCGCGGAAGCCACACGTTTGAGCGAAGAAGACCGCATGACCTTCCTTCATCCTTTTGACGACGACGCCGTGATCGCCGGACAGGGAACCATCGGTCTCGAACTGCTCGAACAGATATCCGGCCTTGAAGCGATCGTGGTTCCGGTCGGCGGCGGAGGGTTAATCGGCGGCGTCGCCTGCGCCGTCAAGGAGACAAACCCTCAAGTTCGTGTCATCGGTGTCCAGACCGAACGCCTCCCATCCATGCTGCGCGCGGCTGAAACCGGCCAGCCTGTTACCGTCTCGGCCGAGGCGACCATCGCAGACGGTATCGCCGTGCGCCGCGCCGGCGAGAACACGCTGCCGTTAGTACTGCGTTATGTGGACGAACTCGTAACCGTCGACGAAGAGGAAATCGCGAACGCAATTCTTGTCCTCCTGGAACGCGAAAAGACGCTGGCCGAGGGCGCGGGCGCAGTAGCTCTCGCATCCCTGCTCCAGCACAAGACTTCGTTGAACGGCCAGCGCACCGCCGTCCTGGTTTGCGGAGGCAACATCGACGTCAGCCTGCTTGCCCGGATTATCGAGCGCGGCCTGGTGAAAGACGGGCGCCGCACCCGCCTACGCATCCACCTCACCGACCGTCCGGGTGCGCTCCATTCGCTCACGCGCATCATTGCTGAAGCCCGAGCCAACATTGTGCAGACGGCTCACGACCGCGCCCACTATGGAGTAAACCTTGGCGACACCGTGATCGATGTCACCCTCGAAACGCGAGGAGATGATCATATCGCCGAGATAGGCCAGATGCTTACCGATGCTGGTTACCGCCACCAGCGAATTGAATGATGGCTATGAGACGGCCGCTGGCTCCGCAGCGGGCAACTCCTTGCGCCGTAGCCAGAAGTACAATCCCGTAGCGCCAATCGTCAGTACCAGACCAAATCCGAATTCGGTCGTCACATAAAGAGCCCGTCCTACCGGCGCTGTAATGCGATCCAGAATTGCCTGGATGAAAAGATTGTGGCTGGCATGGAGCATCGCGCAAGGCCACAGGCTGCCGGATTTGAGTCGCAGCCAGCCCATGATGAACGACATGGCAATCACCATCAGCGTGAAGCAGGCCAGCGCATATCGAGCATTCGTCCCAGCGTTGTAGTCGGCCCATAGCAGCCCCGGATAGTGCCACACTCCCCAGATGCATCCGCTCACAAGCAACCCACCGTGAAACCAAACTGCCCAACCAGGCGTGGCAGCAGAAATCCGCGCCATCCAATCTCTTCGCCCATCGCGTTTGCGAGGCTGCCAATAACTCCGAGGGTCGCCAGCAGCGGGATGCCAAGCCCAAATGTAGCTAGCTGTGGCCACTCGGGCATGTTGAAGGACGTGGCTACAGCCGCCTCGAAGCTGTGAATAGCGAATGATCCCTTGACCGCGATCCACGTCACCGCATGCACCGGAATCGCATAGAGCAAGGGCAGGAAATATCCATATGCCTCGTACTTCGCAGGCCGCCAGTTCCAGCCAAGCGTGCTCGTGTCAACATGCCGCAGCGCGCATGTTGTCAAAGCTGCAAAGGCCGGGCACCACATCACCAACCTGACCACCAATCCGCCGCCCGATCCAATGTGGTGCGAATGGATCATCAGCGCGTAGGGAACCGAGCTGAAAAGAAAGACGAGGACCAGGAATGTGAGGATTTCTTTGGCGAGCGGGCGCATTGTGGGCCTCATCGTATCACTGTGGTTTGCGGCCCGCATTCAAAATACCCGGAGACGAAGGTTCTAGGGGGTAATAGCTACACTGGATGCTTTCCCCCGCGCCGGGCAGCCACCGGACCCGTGGATTTTCGCTCGATGAGGGTCGGTTGGATCGTGAACTCTGCTCCCTTCGCGGAGGCGTTCTCTTTAACGTCATAAAGCGCGCGGAAAGCGATTTTGGCGATCTCCTGGCGCGACAATCGCACCGTGGTCAACCCGGGTTGGGTAAAGGCGCTCAGTTCAATGTCGTCGAACCCGATGAGCGATATGTCATGAGGCACCTTCAGTCCTCGCTCAAAGATCGCTCCCATCGCGCCAATCGCCGTCATGTCGTTCGAGGTGAGGACTGCCGTTGGGCGCACTTCTTTGTCCAGCAATCGCGCCATTGCTTCGTGTCCGCCATCCATGCGGTGGTTGCCTTCTTCAATCATGTTGCGGTCGAGCTTCAGGCCCTTGCGTTTTATGCTGTTCGTGAAGGCGCGACGGCGAACACGCGCGGAGGTCAGATCCATCGGACCGCTGATGAATCCGATAGCCGTGTGACCCAGGCTGGATAGATGCTCAACAGCGGCATCGATCCCGCTGGCGTAATCGATTGCGATATTGCTGATGCCTTTTTGCGGAGTGCCGGTATCGAGAAAGACGAGTGGAATGCGGCGGCTGCTCATTTCGTCAATCAGGTGCTCGTCCATCTCCGACGTCATAATGGCAACGCCATCCACCTTCCGCTGCAGCATGCGGGTCACGCACACTTCCATGCGGTGCGGATCGTAGTTCGTATTGGCAATCAGTACTTCCTGTCCGAACTGAACGGCCACGTCCTCGAAGCTTTTCACTAGTTCCGGGAAAAATGGATTGGTGATGTCCGAGATGATCAGTCCGTAAAGGCTGCTTCTGCCCGATCCGAGCGCGCGGGCATTGGTATTGGGATAAAACTTCAGTGTCTCAATGGCCTGGCGCACGCGCTCTGCTGTCTCAGCGGTGACCTTTTCGGAGCCGTTGATCGTGCGCGAAACAGTGGCAGTCGATACTTTGGCGAGCCGTGCTACTTCCTTTATGTTCATCAGCGATGATGTTTGGCCAATGAAAAGGTTATACCGAATTTCTCATCCAATATGGAACCGATTTCATCGACAAGCGAAATTACCTCACCGCATTTTAAAAATCGATTTTCCTGATTGGGTGCGAACGCCGAAATTGTAACCGATTTCATGGGCCCTGCTCCGCGCCTCCGCATCGACTGGAGCGAATAAGCTCAAAGCATGAGCCTTTCTGCTATTCTCACCGCGTATCCACGCTCGGGAGTGTATCGGTTGTCGATCGGTCGTCTATTGGCTTTGAGTCTTATCGCGCTTGTGTTTCCGCTCTTTTCCTTTGGCCAGGCCCCACTGTCCAATGCCCAACCCATGGGCGGCGGCGGAAACTCGACCGCAGGCGCGCATGCGGCGATCCACGACTCCGAGAACCGCCCCATCACCGCAGGCGGATTCGTGAACACCGGTCCGGTCGTATTCGAGGACGTCACCAGAAAGTCTGGTCTCGACACCTGGCATCACACCATGGGCGCGCCTGACAAGAAGTTCATCATCGAAACCAATGGCTCCGGCGTCGGCCTCATCGACTACGACAACGACGGCTGGCTCGATATCTATCTCGTCAACGGATCCACGGTTGACGCTCTCACCGGCAAGGCCACGCCGCCCCATGCGGCGCTCTTTCACAATAACCATGACGGCACTTTCACCGACGTTGCCGCCAAGGCAGGCGTAACCAACGATCGCTGGGGATTCGGCGTAGCCATTGGCGATTACGACAACGACGGCTGGCCCGACATCTTCGTAGGCAACTACGGCAAGAACCGCCTGTATCACAATAACCACGACGGCACCTTTACCGACGTCGGAGAGAACGCCGGCATCACCCTCGGCAACTGGTCCACCGGAGCCACGTTCGGCGACTACGACGGCGATGGCCGACTCGACCTCTTCGTTCCCGGCTACATTCACTACGAGATGGACAACCCTCCGGTGCCGGGGTCAAAGGTAGTGGCTTACAACTTCTGCAATTTTCGAGGCGTGGCCGTCATGTGCGGTCCCCGCGGCCTGCAAGGCGAGCACGATCACCTTTTTCACAACAACGGCGACGGCACCTTTACCGATGTGAGCGAGAAGGCCGGAGTCGGCGATCCCAATCGCTACTACGGATTCACCAGCATCTTCGCCGACATCAACAACGACGGCAAAGTCGACCTGGTTGTCGCCGACGATTCGACCCCGAATTATCTCTACATCAACAAGGGCAACGGCACCTTTGAAGATGACAGCTACGCCTCCGGTTTTGCTTTGAACCAGGACGGCCGCGAGACTGCCTCGATGGGTCTCGCCATTGGCGACTATGAAAACAACGGCCGCCTCGACCTGTTGACCACGACGTTCTCCGACGACTACAAGGTCCTGTACCACAACGACGGCGACGCCAATTTCACCGACGTCAGCTATCACGCCGGTCTCGCGCAGGACACCATCCCCTTCCTTGGCTGGGGCGTCGGTTTCATCGATTACGACAACGATGGCTGGAAGGACATCATGATGATTAACGGCCATGTCTATCCCGAGGTCGACAAACAGGACTGGGGTACAACCTTTGCCGAGCGCCCGCTGCTCTTTCGCAACCTCGGCGGCAAGAAGTTCGAGCTCGTTCCGCCGGTCAAGGACACAGGCCTCGCCGTTGTCACTCCCGGACGGGGCGCAGCCTTTGGCGACCTCTTCAATGACGGCAAGATCGACGTCGTCATCAACTCGCTCGACACGACGGCGGTGCTCCTTCGCAACGTCAACCCCGACAACCACCATTGGGTCGAATTCAAGCTTGTCGGGGGCCCCAAAGGCCCGCGCGACGCGATCGGTTCCGCCGTGTATCTTACCGCCGGCGGCATCCGCCAGCGTGGAGACGTGCTCAGCGGCGGCAGCTATATGTCCTCGAACGACCAGCGTGTCCACTTCGGCCTGGGCGACGCAACAATGGTAAGCGAAGTCGAAATTCACTGGCCAAGCGGGACCATTGAAAAGCTAAAACTCCCTTCACTTGACCGCGTCTTCACCGTCGAAGAAGGCAAAGGCATCACCGGCGAGCTCTGCACGGCATGCAAAACGGCATCCGCTGAGCCAAAAAGAAATAAGTAACTGTGCCGGTAAAAAATCAACAAGCCACTGCGGGCCCTTCCGATACACTAGCCTTTCCTCAAGGAGATATCTCCCGAATGTCTTGCCGCCTGACCCTCCGCGCCGCTTTGCTGGCATCCTTGCTTACCGTTCTGCCAGTTCTCCACGCGGAGAGCGCCGCTCGATCTCAGACCGCGACAGCCCATCCTGATATTGCGACTCTGGAGCGATACGTCGGACTCTATCGCTCTGCCGACGATCCGGAGGTCACCCTCTCTGTGTTTCGCGACGGCGACCACCTGGTCATTGAATCAGCTCGACTGCCCCAACACGAACTCACGGCCGAATCTGCCACCGGCTTCGCCGTCAAGGAGACTCCTCTGCACCTGGTCTTCATCACTGACACCGCAGGCAAGGTCACCGGCCTGAAGCGAAAGGCAGGCTCATCAGAAGTGCTCCTGGAGCGGATCGCCGATCAGCCCATACGCTATCAGTTCCGCCCCTACAGCCGGCAGGAGGTAATGATTCCAATGCGCGACGGCGTCAAGCTCCATGCCATCATCCTGCGTCCCACCGATACCCGCGAGCCTTTACCCTTCCTCATGGAGCGCACGCCTTACGGCGTCGACGGCTATGACTCCGATTCCGTCAACGCCCGCTACACCGAGCTCGCCGGGAGCGGCTACATCTTCGTGATGGAGGACATCCGCGGTCGCTATAAGTCCGAAGGCCAGTTCGTCATGATGCGCCCCATCGTCCCCCATCACGACCCCAAATCCGCCGATCCGAACCAGATTGACGAGACCACCGATACCTATGACACCGTCGCCTGGCTCCTCAAGAATATTCTGAACAACAACCGTCGCGTCGGCGTCCTTGGCATCTCGTATGACGGCTTCCTCGCTGCCGAGGCCGGCATCGATCCCAACCCGGCCGTCAAAGCCATCTCGCCGCAGGCTCCCATGACCGACGTCTGGATTGGCGACGACTTCTTCCACAATGGGGCCTTCCGCCAGACCTACGGATACGACTACGTCATCGGCATGGAGTCCAGCAAGGAGGCCACCTTCACCAAGTTGAACGAAGACGCCTACACCTACTTCCTCGACGCCGGATCGTTCGCCGCCGCCGGAAAGAAATCCGGCACCAGCAACCTTCCCACCTGGAAGGGTTTTCTCGATCATCCGAGTTACGACGGGTTCTGGCGTTCGCGTGCCGTGCAGCCGCACCTTACGCAGGTCGATGTTCCCACCCTCGAAGTCGGAGGCTGGTGGGACCAGGAAGATATGTGGGGACCGCAGGAGGAGTACGCCGTCCTCAAGCCCCACGATGCCCAGCACGAAGTCTTCATCGTTCTCGGCCCGTGGAATCATGGACAATGGGCAGCTACCACTCGCCATCTCGGCGCGGTCGATTTCGGAGCCGCCACCGGTGACCAGTACCGCCAGCAGATCGAAGCGCCATTCTTCGCCCACTATCTCAAAGATCAGTCCGGCTTTGACCTCGAGGACACCGCATCCTTCCAGACCGGAACCAATCGCTGGATGCGCTACAGCCAGTGGCCTCCCAAAACTTCTTCCGAGCGGAATCTTTACTTCGGCGCGAATGGCGTGCTCACCTTCCACGAGCCTGAGAGCGACAAGGAGACCTATACCGCCTACACCTCCGATCCCGCCAATCCCATCCCCTACCGTAAGCGGCCCATTGAAGCCACCTATGCGCCCACAGGCTCCGGCTGGCGTCCCTGGCTCGTCGAAGACCAGCGCGCTTACAGCCAACGCAAAGACGTCGCGACGTGGACCACGCCCGTTCTCGATCACGGCCTAACGATTACCGGAGATGTCGTCGCCGACCTTCACGCCTCCACTTCAGGCACCGACAGCGATTGGGTGGTCAAGCTAATCGACGTCTATCCCGATGATCCGTCGCTGGGCAAAATGTCCGGGTATCAGCTCATGATCGTCGATGAGATGTTTCGCGGCCGCTACCGCAGGGGCTACGAGCACCCTGAAGCCATCCCCGCCAACCAGGCCGAGGAATACAAATACAGTCTCCATGGCGCAGATCACGTCTTCCTCAAGGGGCATCGCATCATGGTGCAAGTGCAGAGCAGCTGGTTCCCCCTCTACGACCGCAATCCGCAGACCTTCGTACCCAACATCATGACTGCATCACCCATCGACTATAAGGCCGCGGAGCAACGAATCTACAGCGATTCCCACATCGAACTGCCGGTAGCTGAGCAATAACGCGGCATGGACCGGTGAGGCTCATTCCCAGGCCGGTTTCAATCGCAGACAATGACATCGGTCGATGATGCGGCTCATTCAGGTCGATGGCGGTTGTTACAGCTACGGGCTTCCACATTATCCTGATTTCGCTTCTTGCGCAGCTCCGCGATGGCTGTTCGTGATTGATCCGGATGGCAAGCAGAGCATGAGGAGGCCCGAGGCAATGAGTGATCCGGACATGAGGAGAAATCCTGCACGAGAGTTACCCGTACGCGCTTGTAGCAGACCTACAAGCCATGCTCCGGCAAAAGCGCCAAGAGCTCCGCTGCTATTGATAAGGGCGAGCACTTCGTCCAACACGTTCTTCGGGATGATCTCCGAGATAAAGGCGAAGAAGCAGCCGTAGGGAGCATACATGGCTCCCCCGGCAAGAATGAGAACTCCGTAGGCCATCCAGAAATTGTGCCCCGCGACCAGAAACGATGCAAAGAGAGCCAAGCCCGCAATTACAAGAAATGGCAATACAATCTGTTTGCGGCGCAGCGATCGATCGGAAAAATGGGCGGCGAGAAGCATGAGGATCACAGCCAGCAGGTAGGGCACGGCTGCGAGGAGACCAGCTCTCCCGATGCCGATTGTGGCCCCTGCGCGAATTATGGTTGGCAGCCAAAGTACAAAACCATACACACCGACGCTCCAGCAAAAATAGAGAATGCAAAGCACCAGCACATCTCCGCGCGCGAATGCCTCGCGCAAGCCGGCGATACGGGGTAGCGCGAGTTGTTCTCCGGCTAGTTGACGCTCAATGGCGGCGCTGATTTGTGCACTCATCCAGGGAGCGTCGCTCGGCTTGTCCCGCATAAAAGCCAGCCATAGGAATGCCCAGAGAATCGAAGGTACGCCTTCAATGATGAAGGTCTTTTGCCAGCCGAAAGCCTGAATCAGGTACCCCGTAATGACGGACATCCAGAGAACGGTTGTGGGATTGCCGAGCACGAGGACGGTATTGGCACGAGAGCGCTCCGCGCGCGTGAACCAGTGAGTGATAAGCACGAGCATCGCCGGGAAGATGATGCTCTCCGCGACCCCGAGGAAGAAGCGGTCAAGCGCGAGGAGCCAAAACTGGCGAATGACGCCGGTGAGCGCGGCCAGCGTTCCCCACAAAAGAAGTGCCACGAAGATAATCCGGCTGCTGCTGTGGCGCCGGGCGTATGCCATTCCCGGTACCTGAAAGGCAAAGTAGCCCAGAAAGAAAAGCGAGGCGAGAAGCGCTGACTGAGAGCCTGTGATTTTCAGTGTCGTACTGAGGCCGGCCGCAGCTCCCAGGCCATAGTTGGCGCGGTCGAGGTACGCGAGGCTGTAGGTGATGAATGCAGCGGGCAGGACATATATCCAGCGCTTGCGGCTATCGCGATCGCTGACGATGCTCTGCGGTGCACGATCCATTGCGGCGCGATGATTCCGTGGCCCTGTCATCTGTAAACACAAGCGTCTCGAGATCGCGGGCTGCTACACGAAGAGAACCGCAATCAGTGCGTCTCAGTTTACTTCAGATGAGAAGATCGCTGGATAGGACTTACAGGCCCGCGTACCAGTCGTAACCGAGTTTGGTCCAGTAGTCATCCGGCTTCATATCGGTATAGGCGATAACGCCGATGCGCTTGATCTGCTTATAGCCGTACTTCGTCGGTGCATGTAACCGCAAGGGCGCACCGTGAATCTGGGTGAGCGGTTCGCCGGCCATTTCAGTAACGAGCAGGGTCTGGGGATGGCGGCAAACTTCAAGATCGTAACCGACGTAGTAGTCGCCATTCGGTGTCTCCATGTACACATAGCGCGGAAAGGCGCCGTCAGGCTTTCTGGCTGGAGGATAGGCCTCGATGAAGTCGGCCATGCGAACGCCAGCCCAGTGAATGATCTGGCTCCAGCCCTCGATACACTTGAACTGAGTGACCAGCTCGTACTTCGGCAGCCGGAGGATATCTGTCAGTGAAAGTAATAGACCGGGTGTTCCGACGGCAAGCGTCGATAGGCTCGGGCCCGCCTCCTCCAGACCTCGCACGGACTTGCCGGCGCGCTCCCGGTGCGGCTCATTACCCGTGGCGTTCGACTTCGACATCGCGTCCTGAGCGGAGTCCGGGTCATCCTTTCTTACCGACGGCTGATACGCGTATTCCCATGCAGTGACATCAGGAGCGTACTGGGGAAAGCTCTTTTCGTTCTCGACGCCGACCAACTGCAGGCGCCAGCTGTCTGGGAGCAGATCTTGCTTGAGCCCGACGCGGCCATTGACCCTCGGGCGCTCAGCGTGAGTGATGGGATAGGTGGGTGCGAGTGCCCGCTCATCGAAGATTGCCCGCGACAACTCCGCATTCATCTGGAAGGCGCGACGGCGCGGCAATGGCTGCATGCCATCGGCAGGGCTGTAGACGGCCCAGCGATAAGCGCCGCATGCGGCAACAGCGGCTAGTGCTGCGAACGCAAAGCTGCGGCGTGTGTGCTTCCGTGACGCTGCCAGCACCTTCGCATTCTCGGCGTCGATGTCGTCTGCCTGGGGCTTATTTTCGGAGTCGCTCATCGCCAGCTTTTCCTTTCGACATCAAGCGAAGGCTCGCTTGCGGGCCTGATCTCGAAACCGCTGACCATGCCTCGGAAGTTATTCCAACCGGCGATGACTACCTGTATGACGTGGACAAGGAAGAACGCGCAGAAGCCCATCGTAAGCCAGAAGTGCTCCCAGCGCGCCCATTCGTAACCGCCGAGCAGAGTTGTCAGGTAATGTGCCTGTGTCGGTTTGTAGATTGCAAGTCCGGTGATGAGGCTGCCCGCACCCATCGCGATGACAGACGTATAAGCGATTCTCTGTGCGCCGTTGTATTTCTTTTGGGTCGCGAGCTTCCTGCGTAAATAGAAAAAGGAAAGGATCACCTGAACGGCCTCTTTGAGGCTTTCGCGCCGAGGTACCAGGAAGCGCCACTCGCCGGACAGTCCGAGAAAGGCGACGTAGGCAATGCCATTGATCGCGAAGATCCACATGAAGAAAAAGTGGTCGCCCAGACCCTGAGTCACGTGCCAGGGGATGTCCAGCGCCTTCCAGACAGAGGCAGGGAAAAGCCGCGTTAGCGTGAACGAGCCGACGCCAATGCGGTAGACGGCGTGCGGGTACAGATGGGCATTGTCGGTCGTGTTCCAGTAGGTGCGGATACCGCTCAGGATCATGATGAACAGCACCGGGAAGTTGATCCAGTGCATCCAGCGAATGGCGAGCGGGTGCTTGCGCTCGAGCCGCAAAGTGGCGTGGGGAGGAACGTCCCTTACTTCATCGGACTCATGGTCGTCCGGCATAAAACTCAACCATAAACAGGCTAGCCGTCCTCCTGGTGAGATACAAGGGGCTCAACGGGTGTGTGGAACTACGCCGGGGATCTTCAGGGAAATGCGATAGATGCTTGTGCTCGCAGCGATGTAGAGCGTTTTGTGATCGGGGGCGCCCCAGGCCAGGTTGCCAACAGGCTCAGGCATCGCAATCGTGCCGAGATGCTTACCGTCAGGAGAAAAGATCCAGACGCCGCCAGGTCCAGCGCTGTACACATTCCCTTCCTGGTCGACCTTCATTCCGTCTGGCGCGCCATGATGCGCATACGCACCCGCGTCAAAGAAGAGCTTCGCGTCGGTGAGTGTCCCATCGCGCTGCACGGTATAACGCATCCAAATCATCTTTGGCTCGGAGTTATCGACGTAGAGATATTTTTCATCCGGTGAAAAGGCGATGCCGTTGGGTCGCGGCAGGTCCTTGATGAGGAGTTGCAGCCCAGCACGCGCAGGGGGTGCTCCAGGCTTTTGAGAAAGTGCTCCGGGGATGCGGTAGACGCCATTCACGCGCAGTTCTCGGGCTGGGTCGCTGTCTGTCTGCGTCCCAAGCCCATAGGGTGGATCAGTGAAATAGAGTGAGCCGTCAGACTTGTAGACCAGGTCATTGGGACTGTTCAGGCGCTTGCCCTGGTAGGTGTCCGCGAGAATCGTAATCTGCGCCCCAGAATCGATGCTCTCGAGTCTCCACACATCCCGTTGCGCGTGCCCCGCTACGGTTAGCCGGCCTTGAGAGTCAAGGGTCATGCCGTTCGAGCCAGGCTCGGGACCGCCGTAGGGAGGTGGACCCTTATAGCCGCTCGGCTGCATGAAGATGCTGACGCCGCGAGCCGGGTTCCATATGCGGATGCTGTTGCTGGGAATTTCCGCAAAGATAAGGCTGCCGGATGGAAGCCAGAGCGGGCCTTCGGTCCACTTGAAGCCTGTCGCTATTCGTTCGAGAACAGGCTGGGCGGGAATGAGTCTGTTTACAGCCGGGTCGAGGCGTTCTATGGATGTCGTAACTAAGACCGTGGCAGAAGGAGTTGCGTCGTCTTTAGAACCGGCGTGCACGACCGATAGAGGGCCAAGCGCTTTCGCCGCCAGCAGCATCACTGCGCTGAGAGCGCAGATAGAACTTTTCTTCGTCACTGCCTGTCATCTCCTGGCTTTCTCTCTTTACGTTCTCTATAAATGGAGAAGGCATGCATCAAATGGAGAAGGCATGCATCGTTAAAGCGATACACCTCGCTTCCAGGGAATGAAATCATTCTGCCCAAGTATCTCCGCTTTTGTCAGGGCACTTCCGCTGGCTACGTTCAGTATCGTCTCCAGAATGGAATCTCCGAGTTCTTCGATGGTCGCCTCACCACGGATGATTGCGCCGGTATCGATATCAATGATGTCGGTCATGTGATCTGCGAGGCGCGTATTGGTGGCGACCTTGATGACCGGTGTTACCGGGTTGCCCGTGGGCGTACCAAGACCCGTGGTGAACAGAACGATGTTTGCGCCGGCTCCCACCTGGGCAGTAACGCATTCCACGTCGCTACCCGGAGTGCACAGCAGATTCAACCCACTGTTTGTTACATATTCCGGATAATCGAGTACCCCGTGAACCGGAGAGGTCCCGCTTTTTCTCGCTGCGCCTGCGGATTTCATCGCATCCGTGATCAGGCCGTCCTGAATGTTACCCGGAGAGGGATTCATTTCGAAGCCGGAATGAACCGCTTTTGCGCGCGCGTTGTAATCGCGCATCAGCTGGATAAAGCGGTCCGCATCGTCAGGGTTGGAGCAGCGATCGATAAGGTTTTGTTCGACGCCGCATAGCTCAGGGAATTCTGAAAGGATCGACCTGGCGCCTAGCGCGGCGAGTAAATCGGAGACGCGTCCCAGGGCGGGGTTCGCAGAGAGCCCGGAGAAGCCATCCGAGCCGCCGCATTTCAGGCCGACTGTGAGTTTTGCAATCGGGGCCGGCTGTCGCACGAATCGATTCGCCTGCAAGAAACCTTCGAAGGTGGCCTCGATCGCTTTCGAAAGCATTGTCGCTTCGAGTCCCGACTGCTGCTGCTCGAAGAGGAGTACGGGCTTGGTGATGTATGGGTTTCGCCTTCGCAGTTCTTCGAGGAGGATGGCTGTCTGGGCATGCTGGCAGCCGAGACTCAGGACGGTTGCACCGGCGACGTTCGGGTGGTGAATGTATCCGGCAAGCAGGCCGCAGAGCGCCTGGGAATCTTGTCGCGTGCCTCCGCAACCCCCTTCGTGAATGAGAAACCGGACGCCGTCGAGATTAGAAAAAACACGCTCACGTGTGACTGAGTGTTGCAGATGGGGGGCGGACGTCTGTTGCAAGTGCCGATCAACCAGTTCCCTGACCTGCTGGCTGTACTTTTTAGGACGGCTGTAACCCAGTTCCTCTTCGAAGGCTTCGCGCAGGGCTTCGACGTTGCGATTTTCACAAAACACCAGCGGAATCACGAGCCAGTAGTTCCGGGTGCCCACCTGTCCATCGTCGCGGTGATAGCCATTGAAGGTGCGCTGCTGCCAGCGCGAAACATCCGGAGGCATCCACTCGAAATGGGCGTCTCTGCGCGCGAAGTCTGTCGCGTCGTGCTGAACGTTCCGCGTGCTCAGCAGACCGCCGCGAGGGATCGCCTCCCGAACGCGTCCTACGACGCCGCCATACATGATGATTTTCGAGCCAATCGCGAGATCCTCGATCGCAAATTTCTGCTTCGCCGGAATGTTCGTCACCGGAATATAGGTTGAGCCGGCAAATGAGACGGGCTCGCCACCCGGCAAGGTTGTAAGGGCGACCAGAACGTTATCGAGCGGATCGACTTTGAGTAACTTTTCGGCGGCCATTGTGTAGATCGATTCTCTTCGAGGCACCTTCCATCCTATCGCCTGGCCGGCAAAGGCTCCAGAAGGCGTCTAATATTGACGTATTGATCGCCACGAAAAGGAAGCCTCAGACATGGCAACCTCGACTCTATCCGCTGAAGTCAAGATAGCGAAGACGCCCCCACCGCCCATCTTCCAGAATGTCGGTGAAGAGCGGTTACATCGGAAGCAGCGCCTGGCATCGGCGTTCCGCCTCTTTGCGAAGTTCGGATTCAGCGAAGGTGTTGCAGGACACATCACGGTCCGCGACCCTGAGGTTCATGACCACTTCTGGGTGAATCCATTCGGGATGCATTTCGCTCACATTCGCGTTTCGGACCTGATTCTTGTGAATGAGAAAGGCGACGTGGTTGAAGGCAACCGCCCGGTCAACGAGGCCGCCTTCGCCATTCACTCACGGCTGCACATGGCAAGACCGGATGTCGTCGCGGCCGCCCATGCTCACTCCCTTTACGGAAAGACCTGGTCCACACTCGGCCGCTTGCTGGACCCGCTGACTCAGGATGCGTGCGCCTTTTATCAAGACCACACCCTGTTCACCGATTACACCGGCGTGGTGTATGAAGCGTCGGAAGGCGATCGTATCGCTGAAGCTCTGGGGCATCGCAAGGCCGTAATCCTGCAAAATCATGGCATCCTGACTGTCGGAAGTACGGTCGACGAGGCCGCGTGGTTTTTCATTACGATGGATCGATCCTGCCAGTCGCAGCTGATGGCAGAGTCAGCGGGCAAGCCGATTCCAATTTCACATGAGAGTGCGGTCGTCGCGCACAAGCAGGTTGGAAACGCGCGCGTGGGCTGGTTTCAGTATCAGCCTCTCTGGGATTTAATTGTCAGAGAGCAGCCCGATCTCCTTGACTAGCCTTCGGCCCCATTTCTTAGCCCAACCACTGGGGATTGTTGAACGTGCCGTCGTAAATATGTGACGACTTGTACGCTTCAAATTTCCCGTCTGTTGCGACTGGCGCCGTCTTCTGCAGGATGGCAACCTTCTGCTGGTCGGTCATCGGCTTGAAACTTCGCGCCAGACCGAGCGCTTGGTCCAGATTCTGGAGAGACTCGCAGCCGGTAATCGTCATCGTCACCGGGACACTCATCGCATAGTGCAACGCTTCGACAGCAGTCACGGTACCCGTCTTGATGATGGCGCCATTGCTCAGCGGCTTCATGCCCAGGATGGCCATGCCATGCTTCTGAGCCACCGGAATCACTTTTTGCCCGAAGCTGTCAAAGTGCTCATCCAGCGCGTTCACAGGCATCTGCACTGTGTCGAATGTGAACCCGTGTTTGTCCGCTGTTTCGATCATGTGCAGGTGCATCTCCGGGCTCTTGTGTCCTGTAAAACCGATGAACCGGATCTTCCCTTCTTTTCGCGCCTGCTTCAGCACGTCCACCACATTGCCGGGCTGGAATGCCTGCTCGGGATCGCCCATGCGAATCACTTCGTGGATCTGTACCAGGTCGATGTGGTCCGTCTTCAGCCGCATAAACGACTGCTCCAGCTGCCTTCGCGCTTCCGCACCCGTGCGCCCGTCGATCTTTGTCATCAGAAAAGCCTTTTGCCGATAGCCATCGTGTAACGCCTTGCCCATGCGCTCTTCGCTCACACCGGCGTTGTAGTCCCAGCAGTTATCCAGGAAATTGATGCCGTCATCGAGCCCTTTTCTGACGATGCGAATCGCATCCTGCTCGGAAACGCTCGACAGGCCAAGATGGTAGCCGCCAATGCCGATGATCGAAACCTCGGCATCCGCCCGTCCCAGTTTCCGACGGCCAATCCCATTCACCGTTGTCACAATCGGCAAAGGAGTCTGCGCGGCCGCCCCGTGCAGTCCCGATCCTGCACCAACATTTTGGCCTGCTGCACTCTTTAATCCGGCGAGCGCCGCAGCAGCCGCTGCCTGCTTCAGAAAACTACGTCGTTCCATCCTGATCCCCCTATGAGTCTTTGATGTGTTCCCGTGGAGAAGGACGCAAGTTCGGGTCATTCGCCGTTTCCTGCTACTTACGTCAAGGCATTATTTGGGAGCCTTGAGCTAGATGTCAATTCAAGCCAGAAGTGCGAAGGTGGGAACGATGTCCTCTGCTCTTGCGCCTCTCATCCGTGCTCTGTATTGTTTTACTTTCATCGGGAGAACGTTTACTTAAATGGCCGAAAACTCACCCTCGCGACGCAAATTCCTCCAGACCTCCGCGCTTGCCGCTTCCGCGCTTGCCTTCCGCACCAACCCGCTCCTCTCGCAGTCCACTCAGGTCGACGCTCACATCGAGGTCCTTCCCGCCGAGCCCATCGGTGTGATCTCCCCAGAGATTTACTCCCACTTCATCGAGCAGCTCGGTGGAGTCGTCTACGACGGCGTCTGGGTCGGCGAAAACTCGAAGATCCCCAACCAGGGCGGCATCCGCTCCTCCTTCATCGACATGATGCGCGCCGTCGAGGCCCCGCTCCTGCGCTGGCCCGGCGGCTGCTTCGCCGACTCCTACGACTGGCACGACGGTATCGGCCCGATCGACAAGCGGCCCGCTCGCGCCGGCTTCTGGGATCAGCAGGACTCAAACCACTACGGTCTGCACGAATTCATGCGCACTTGCCGCCTTATCGGCTGCAAACCCTACCTGGCTGCGAATCTGCGCACCCAACCTGCCCGCGACTTCTATCAGGAGATCGAGTACTGCAACGCCCCGGCCGGCGACCTGCCCTCAAACTCCGCCGCTCCCGCCGAGCCGGATGCCTTCGCCACCCAGCGCGCTGCGAACGGCGATCGGGAACCTTTCAACGTCGACCTTTGGGGAGTAGGCAACGAGAGCTGGGGCTGTGGCGGTAACATGACACCCGAAGAGTACGCCGCTGCCTACCGCCGCTACACAGCCTGGGTTCCGAGCTATGGCGACCCTCTTCGCTTCGTGGCGGTCGGCCCTAACGGCGACGATGTCGACTGGACAACGCGCCTCTTCAAAGCGCTGTATGCCAACCCCGAACGCCGCCACATCTGGGGACTCTCGATTCACTACTACACGTCCGGCAGTGCCGCACGCTTCGCCGATGGCGACGCCCTTCAGTTCAGCGACGACGAGCACTACGATCTGCTTACCCGCGGCTCGCTCATGGAGAAGATCATTAACGATCACTGGTCGGCGATGGGCAACCTGCCCGGTCAGCCGAAGAGTCCCGGCCAGCCGCGCGTCAAGTTCGTGGTCGACGAATGGGGAGCCTGGTACGGCAAGGGCACAGAACTCGGGCCGGGATACAACTTCTCGCAGCAATCCACCATGCGCGATGCGATCCTCGCTGCTATCACCTTCGACATTTTCCAGCGCAACGCGGACAAGGTCGGCATCGCCGCCGTCGCCCAGTCGGTCAACTGCCTCCACTCGCTCATGCTCGCGCAGGGAGATAAGGTGACGCTGACCCCGACCTTCGACATCTTCAAGATGTATCTGCCACACCGCGGAGCCCAAGCGGTCCGCGCCGAGTTCACCGCTCGCGCAATTCCCAACCCGCTCGGAAACACGCCGATCCAGGTAGGCGGCGCCAGTTACATCGGCGCGCTGGCTCCGGTAAAGACGCTTGCAGGTCTCAGCGGCTCCGCATCGCTCGCGGCGAAAGGCCCTGCGTCGGAGAATGGGAAGCTCCTGACTTTGTCGGTTGTGAATCCACATCTAACGCGACCTATGACAACCGAGATCGCCGTTCGTGGAGCGAGCGTCACCTCGGCCACTGGCACCGTCCTGTCCTCGCACGATATTCACGACCATAACGACTTCGCACACCCCGACGCTGTTAAAGCGGCCGCCGCTTCGGTTAACACCCCAAACGGAGGAAAGCTCCTGCACACCTTCCCACCAGCGAGCGTGACGACATTGCAAACAAGGTTGGCCTAGGGAGATGAGCCTGATCGGCCAGACGTCCGCGCACTAGCGCTTTGTACCGACGTATCTAGTATTGCGCCTGCTTATCGCTGTGCGAAGCTTAGACCTTGTGCCAAATCGGCACCTCGGATTAGACCATTATGGCAAGGTCAAAAGTAAGTCGATGACTTAAATGGCGAGGCGGCTACCGAATAGTGTCCGTAAACATATCATAATAAAAGACAGTGGAGAATATATTATCAACGGTTGCCCCCATAGTTGCCCCCTGCAAAGCTGTGCTGAGGCTGCGAGACGCACTTTGCAATGCTCTCTCCGTCATAGCCGGAATCACCTCGGCCTTGGCTACTGCGACCGTCACGATGGTTGTCCATGGGGTGGGGGTGGCTTGCGTGAGCATACTTAGCACGTGCGTTACAAAACAGACCGGAGACATGGTTTACAGCGTCTTGCTGTGCCCAAAATTGTGCCCCGTGTGCCCTTGTTTGGGGTTGTTTCCAAGAGAGCGCAAATTCGAGTAGATGCCGCCAAGTTCAAGACGCACAAATGCATACAAACAGGACATGAATAGTCGGGGAGAGAGCATTCGAGTATTCGAACCTCTGACCCCCTGATCCCGAAGATTGGACCTGCGCTTGACCCATCACTGAGTTCTGCGCTCTTCCTGCTCCCGTGCGATGGCCTGCGCATCTCGCCCATGGCAACAGGGTCGGCGAACAAGAGACGAAAACACAATGAGGAAAAGTGGACCGTCAGTTGCACCTGGAGAGAGGGATGATCTTACTGGCGTTCCCGGCATTTACTAGTACGCACCGGTGCTAAGGAACGATGAGATGGCTGTCAGAGTGCTTCATTTTGGAAAGGATAACTGCAACCGATTGCTAGTACTCCGCAGCGTCGGCTACGCAGTGGACACGTGCCGAACTGTGGAAGAATTTCACTCCGTGCTGCAAAAGGGAGCAGGTGCTGACGTCATATTGGTTACGACGGGACCTGCACGGGAGCGCCGCCAAGTGATCACGCTGGCCCGTGAACGTTCGCACGCTCCTCTGGTCCTGTTTAGTACCTGTTACGACTATGCGGACGAGGCCGAGTTCGATCTTGTCATTCCCCCTCTCACGCATCCGGAAGAGTGGCTGCGAAAAATAGCCGGGTTAATAGAGCAAAGCCGTGCCTTGAGCGCTATGTCCACAGCCATACGCGAGCGGTCGGCATTATTGAGACGGGACTCCGAGATTGTGAGACTAAAATCCATGATCGAACGGCAGAAGTCAGCTACAGCGCGAGCGAAGACAGAGAGGATTATTGACCGTATCCGGCAGAAATCTGACCCGGTGGAGAAGTAGCCGTTGGCCACCTTGGGGACGGTACCGGATCAAGCGGTTTTTCGCGTTTTCGCAACCTCTAGCTCGGCACTCACTGGCTGCACCTCGGTGAGAAAGCCGTGTTCTGTGTCCGTTGTTCTTGTCATTAACCTGAGAGCGTTCAGTGCGACGAACCGCAAATGTATGCGATCAAGGAGTTCGTTTTCGAATTTTTGTCTTGTACCAGCGGACAGCACTCTGGACCTCAAGCGTTGCTGTATTCCCGTGATCGCGCACGATTGTATCGCGATCTGCAACTGAAGCTGCTCCCGATTCATCACGGCGCAAAACCCCTGATGCCGCTGGAAGACTCTACCAAGTTTGAAGGATGCCGTCCGGGCGGCTATTTTTACGGTGTACTTTCTCACCCTACTAACAGAAGATGCACCGTTTATAAAGGGGGGTTGTTCCGGTTAGGCTGCCCTCAATTTCTCAACTTCTAGTTCGGCGATGAGACGCACGATGTGTTGCTTGAGTTCCGCGAGGGCCGGATCATCAGGACTGAGTTCCGTTCTCATCTCCACTTGCGTCAATGTTGAACAAAGCAACTCGACGAGAGTGGGGGCTCTCTTCACACCCAGTTAGATGCCTCTGGCCGGGGCAGCCGCCTCAAAAAGAGAGGGTAAACACTTCGAGGATAGTCCTCACATTGGCTTCCCGGTATGTTTCCCTCCAGACGCCCTCTCAAAGACGCCTAAACGGTTAAGAACTCATCAATTTGAGGAGCGGCGATGCGGAGGGTGTTCGGAGTGTGGCCGGGAGCCCGGACGGCAAACGGTTGGCGACCGCGAGCGATGATCAAACGGCGAAGGTAGTCATATTCACCGGCATAGTCCCACCCGTACGCTGCGATTGTCCCGCCAGGCCGAAGCACGCGGTGTTGCTCAGCAAGTGAGCGATCGAACGCAATAAAATTCAGGGCGAGACCTGAGACACACGCGTCGAAGCCTGTCGAGGGAAACTGCAAGATGTTGGCGTCGCCAAGAACGAACCGAACCCGAGGATCTTCGCAACTCCGTTTAGCAGACGTTAGTTAGTCAGCCGAGCTATCGAGGCCAACAGCTTCACTAGGATCGCAGCATGCAAGAATCGCTGAGGTAAGGGCTCCCGTCCCGCACGCGATGTCGAGCCACTTGAGGCGGGCGGGGAGCGTCAGCCATGCGAGAAACCTTGGCGCAATGACGCGGCTCCAATGTCCGACATACGCCTCGTACCCAACAGCGTCATTCCACATCATTCAATCTCAAACATAATTCTTGGGAAGATCGCGGCCCATTAAGCGACGGATCAACACGACTGCTCACTTGTAAATCTTAGCGTTTAGCGCTGCCTCTTTTGTGAGCGGGTGAGAACGTCGTGGTCCTGGACCCTCCTACGTGTTCGTGATCGAGCCGCCCATCAGCCTGCCCGCGGAGGAGCGGGCGTTCCTCGCGGCCACGACTGATTGAGAAGTCCATTTCACCGCCACTTTTCATTTGGGCCGAAAACCCTAAATTGGAGTCGGGCCGGGCTCGATACTTGCCTGTTGTTACCCGTATATACTTTCATTCGCATCTGTGGGACAAGCAAATGAAGACTTTCCTTTCGGTTTCGCTGGCCGGCTGCCTAACGCTTCCCGGCGCGCTCTTCATCTGTGGCACATCGCTTCGAGCTCAGACCGGGCAAGCTGTCATCGGGACTCACGACGGCGGTACAAGTGAGTTACTTGAGAGCATTTTCATTCCTCCAAAGCCGAATGCCCCGTTCAGCCTGACGCTCGAAACAGAGTGGACCAGGCCGATGGGGAATGGCGGGACCTTTACCTTGGCCAACAAACGCCGAATCATGCGGGACAGTGCCGGTCATGTTTATCAGGAACGCTGGTACCTTGTCCCCAAAGGCGGAAGCATTGAGCCGACGATGAATTACACTCAGATCGCCGATCCGTACGAGCACGTCGGCTACAGCTGCGAGGTGGCTTCCAAGACATGCTTCACTGAACCGTATCGTAGGTCGGCCGCTGCCACGTATCAGCCGGCGATCGGCGTGTCGGGCCCCCTTCCGAATGGACAAGGTTTTCGAAAGGTCGAAGATCTCGGGCGCAAGGAAATTGAAGGGTTGGAGACGACTGGCTTCAGAGAAACCACAACCGTGAACCCGGGAGTGTTTGGGAACGACCAGCCGATGATCACCATTCGCGAGTTTTGGTATTCGCCGCAGCTCGGAATCAATCTGATTTCACTGTTTGACAGCCCGCAGTCGGGCAAACAGCAATTTACGGCGACTAAGGTAAGTACTGCAGAACCAGATCCGCACAGGTTCACGTTGCCCGAAGGCTTCTCAGTCGATCGAAGCGGTATCGAAGAACCAAAACCATAGTATCGGCTGACCCCGCCTTGTTTCCGGCCAAAGATCTGGCTATTTAATCTATCGGAAACAGGCTACGCACTCAGTTGAGATCGGCTCTGGTCTCCTCCCCGTTATACTGACTGGACCATGCCCGGCGAGCCTCCGACACTGACCCGCCGCAGTTTCCTCAGCGCTGCTGCCGCGGGAATTGTTTCTAGTCCGATATGGGGAAGGCCATTACGGCGCGCGTTTCGGATTCCCAGTTGCTCAGCGATATTGAGCATCGCACTTTCAACTTTTACTGGGAGCGTGTGAACCATAGCAACGGCCTGATCGCAGATCGTTGGTCGACGCCGGCCGCTTGCAGCATCACGGGGACAGGCTTCGCTCTAACTGCCTGGCCAATTGGAGTTGAGCGCGGTTGGATCACACGCAATCAGGCACGAGACATCACGCTGCGGACGCTGCGGTTCTTTGAGCAATTACCGCAGGGCGAACAACGGTCTGGCACCGCGGGCTATCGTGGCTTCTATTACCACCTTATCGATATGGAGACCGGACTACGGTTGCCAGATTGGGAACTTTCAACAATTGATACCTGCTGGCTGCAAATGGGCATGGCATTTGCGCAAGGCTGGTTCGACCAGGAGGATGAGAAGGAAAAGGAGATCCGTGCACTCGCGCAGCGTCTGCTGGATCGCACCGAATGGGATTGGATGCAGGCCAATAGCACGGGCGGTAAAGCCATCTCGATGGGCTGGCACCCGGAGAGCGGCTTTATTGAGCGAAATTGGGATGGCTATAACGAGGGTATGGCGCTCTATTTCCTCGCGCTCGGCTCACGGTCTCACCCGGCTAAGGAGGGCGCCTTCGAGGCATGGACTGCGCCCTTCCCAAAATATTGGCGCGGAGAAGG
>Ga0210391_10000228_pt1 | contig 65772 bp, 54 predicted proteins | sample IncBWC12OmetaG_FD_160573 | JGI IMG/M metagenome (GOLD analysis project Ga0210391, IMG submission 160573) | Forest soil microbial communities from Barre Woods Harvard Forest LTER site, Petersham, Massachusetts, United States - Inc-BW-C-12-O ...
CGGCAGCGACGGAATGTCGTAATTCTTGAACCAGGCCACCTTGCCGCCCTTGTCGACGATGGCGATGGCGCGGCCCGTGATTCCCTTGTCCGCCAGATACACGCCGAATTTATCCGCCACCGCGCCGCGCGGCTGAAAATCCGCCAACAAGGAATAATGGATGCCCATTTTTTCGGCAAAAGCCTTGTGCGACCAGACGCTGTCGACGCTCAGGCCGAGCACGGCCGCATCGAGCTGCTCGAAACGCTTCATGTCGTTCACCATGCACATGTGCTCGTTCGTGCAGACCGGGCTCCAATCGAGCGGATAGAACATGATGACCACGTTCTTCTTCCCATGAAAATCGGAGAGCTTTACGTCCTTCTGGTTCTGATCCTTCAGCGTGAAATCCGGAGCCGCGGCCCCGACGGAAATCGCCATGCCCTTCCTCCTGGCTCGCTTTCGCGAGAAGTACTTCTGAAAATCCGCTCAACGCGATTCGATGAAACATGATAGCCGAACCGGCGAGACCGCACAAACGCCCCGCGCCCCGTCGCAGGGCTCAAAAAAAGGCCTTGCCGGTTTTCACGGCAAGGCCTTCCGAACCTCGGGACTCAATTGACGAAGAGGACGGCGTTACTGCTTTGGTGCGGCAGGCGTTCCCGGAGCAGGCTTTGGCGCCGTCCGGGGAGCCGTTGGAGTCGTGGCACCTGCATTCTTCACGGGATAGCTCTGGTCGTAGAGTCGGATAATGTCCTGCGTCACGTCGATCTGATTCGCGGCGTAGATAACGGGAGTCTGCTGCGAAGAGTCGTCCAGGACGATGGCGTAGGCGTTGTCCTTGGAGTACTTGTTCAGGATATCGACGAGCTTGCGGCCGATGCGATTGACGACCTCCTGCTGCGCGTCGTTTGTGTCGTCCTGCAGTTCCTGCTGTTTCCGCTGATACGTGCGCGTCAGCGTGTCGCCTTCGCGCTGGAGCCGGGCTTTTTCTTCGTCGCTCAACGTCGACTGACCGGCCTGGAGACGATTCCTCACGTCCTCGATCTGCTTTTGCAGGTTCTGAAGCTCATTCATCCGTGGAGTAAACTGCGATTGCAGTTCGGCTGCAGCCTGCTTGCCTTCCGCCGTGCTGGCGATTGCCGCTTGGATATTGATCACTCCGACCTTGCCCGCCGCCGGAGCAGCAGCCTGAGCCCACACCGCGGGCGTCATTAAAAGTGCGGCAATAACTGGAACCACTGCTTGAATCTTCATTCTCACTCCTCATTCACACTGTGTGGCGAAATTTAATGAACACAAACGTGCAATTATAGCTTCCCGCCTGGAAAATGGTCAATTGGATTCGCCCGGCGGCGGGCGACAGCGCGTGAGTCAATGACCGCAGGCGCAGCCACGGCCCAGCCCATCTCCCTTAGAGTCCGATGCCCCATCGACAGGGTCGGTTGGCCGCGCGGTTCCGCCGGCTTAGTGCGGCAGCGGAACCAGCAGGACGCGGTTATTGTCCGGATCGACAAGCACAGCCAGATTCAGTTTCGGATCGATCGCCACGGCGTTGGGACCGAGCACCAGCGCCGACGTCTGAGCTCCGCCCAAGCCGAGCACGACCTGCACCTTCGGAGTGAAACACGTCGGTCCAGCATCGGTCGGGCACGCGTAATCGATCACCGACATCGTATGGTTAGTGGCATTCACGGTGACCAGCGAGCTCGTCTGAAAGTTGTAGTCAACCGATGTTGGCGCGATTCCGACATTGACCGTCGTCGAGTTCGTCGAAGAAGGATCCGTGAAATAAATGTTGTTCAACAAACTGTTTACGGTGATAAACACCTGGTTGACCGGATCGAAGACCACGCCGCTTGGATTCTGAAGGTCGTTGACGCGCCCGACGATCGATTCCGAGTTCATGTCGACGATGTCCAGGGTGCTCGTCGAGGACGCCGTAGCCACCGCGGCAAAATCCAGAGTCGGATCGATCGCCACGGCAACCGGATCCTGGTCCGTTGGCAAGCTGTCGCCCAGGGCTGCGGTGATCGAAGTGTTGCTCCCCGTCGTGGTCCGGGTAACGTCGATGAAGCTGACCTCGCCCGTGCTGAAAAGATTGTTCGAGTTCGTGCTGGTGACCAGCGCTGTGTCGGTATCATTGTTGAAAGCCACGCCGGTGGCATTCAAGCAGTCGGCACCGCACAGCGCGACCGTCGTCGCCAGCGGCGGCGTAGTGGTCAGATCAATGGCCGATGCGTTGTTGCTGCCGTTATTGGCTACCAGGGCCACGCCATGCCGCGGATCGACGGCGACGCCGAGCGGCGTGGTGCCGGTGGAAATCGCCGGCGGAATTACGCCGACAGGTCCGAGCGATTCCGGGGAAAGCTGGCCGTTGACGGGTGAGAGCGAAACGAGCGAGACCGTATTGTCATTCGTGTTTGTCACCACGGCCAGGTCGCGGTCCGTATCCACTGCCACCGCCACCGGCCCGCTGCCCACCGTAACCGGCTGAATGACCGTCAGGTCCTCGACGTTCGATACGGCTCCATTGTTGCTGTTCAGTACGTCCACCAGAAAGTGTCGCGCCGACGCCAGCGCACTTGCCGGAACCTGCACGGTCAATTGCCGGCAAACGCCCGCTGCGCAGCCACTGGGCGTTGGCGCCGGCAACGCAACTTGCCCCTGATCGAGCCGAATGATCGAGTTGGCGGAGAAATTCGCGCCCGTCAAGATCAGCGTCAACGGCACGCCGCTGGTCAAGGTGGTCGCGGGGCTGGCCTCCAGGATTTGCGGCTGCGTCAAGGGGCTGCCGAGCGAAATGATCGATGCGTTGGCGTCGCCCGCGTCCACGACAATGGCTTGATTCGTGGCGGGATCGACGGCCACAGCCTGAGGATTGGCGCCCAGGCCGGTGATCTTCTTCAGGATGATCCCGCTATCCAGGTCGGCCACCACGCCCGTCGAGTCGCCTGGGGAAACGGCGATGCCGAGATTCTCGAGGGGAGTGACGGCGGCGGACCCGAGATCCGGTGTGAGCTGCTGGGTTCCCTGGAAGGTGAAAGTAACGGAGGTGACGGCGTCGTTCAGCAGGCTGAACGTCGTCAACGTCTCCGCAGCTGGATCGGCCAGCAATGCCTCGTGGGTTTCGGTGTTGATTCCGATGCCCTGCACGGTGGCCGAGATGGAAAGACTGCCCATCAGCTGGGGCTGGCGGCCCACGTCGCCGACGCTTGCCGCGCGGCCCAGATCGACCAGCGCGATTGTTCCCTCGCCTGCGGGTGTAACCATCGCCCAATTCAGGCGCGGGTCGACCGCGACGCCGGGGTTCTGGCCGGTGCCGTACGGCGTAATCCCTCCCGTGATCACTCCAACCGGGCATGGCGGCGTTGCGCAGCCGACGCTCGGGTTGGCATTAGCGAGATCAATAATCGTGCCGACGTTGGTGGATTGATCGGCGATGAATGCGCGGTGGGTCAGGGGATTTGCGGCGATGCTGTACGGCACGGTCGCAGCCGGGATCACCGCCGGCTCGTACGTGGCCAGCGAGACGGTCGCCACTTTTGCCGGCGGGGTCGCACTCAGGTTGATCGTAGTGATTGTGTTGTCGGTGCTATTCACCACATAGGCCATGTGGTTCGGCGTGAGCATGTCGTCAACTGCTACTCCCGTCGGCGCCGCGCCCGTCGTGATGGTTTCGACCACGGTGTCCGTCACCATGTTCACGATCGTAACGGACCCTTCCTTCGTGTTTGCGACCACGGCGTAGCCGTCCGCCTGATCGATCGCAACGGCGGTCGAACCAGGCGTCGCGGTGGCGCCCATCGTCAGCGTGGCACCCGGCCCGCTTGAAATCGACGCCGCGCTCGGATTGACGGCCAAATTCAAGCCCGTAAGATTGGGCACTCCGGCCGTGACCGCATCGCTGTTCTGAACAACCAGCGGGTAGAGCCCCGGTAGCGTCAGGCTGGCGTCCTGAATGGAGACGTTCATGTGGCGGCTGTCGACATAGCTCGTGCAAACCTGCCCTCCGCCGCCGCAGCCCACTCCGTTGAACGTCGCAAGAGTCTTGCCCGGCACGAAGTAGCCGCCGACGAGATTCGCGGTCAGGTTCGTTCCGCCATTGCTCTCCTGCACGCTGTTGGGCGTCGATGCGATTACGACTGGACGCACCGGGACAACCGGCAGGTTTACGGATCCGGAAGTTTTCGTGCCTTCCTGGGATTCAAGAAAGATCGAGAGATTACCCGGTTGGGTTAATAATGACCCCGGGATCGTGACCCGCAGCAGATCCTCGGTGATCACCGTGACATCCGCGGTTGGCACGGCAACATCGTTCACAAACACCTGAGTCGTCGAGAAAATGTTTGTTCCCGAAAGATAGACGTCCTGCTGCACCGAGCCCTCGGCGGCAACCTGCGGTTCGATCGGGTCCGTGGCGCTGAAGGTCGGGTTATCTCCCGCTCCGACGGTGACGGTCGCAGTGCCCACTTCGGAAGGATCTGCGCCGGATTGCGCGCCAATCGTGATCGCCCCCGGCGACGTATTCGGCGCGAAATACTCGCCCGCGGAAGTAGTTGCGGTGCAGGGATTTCCGACCACATTCGAAGGGCAGATATATCCGTCGGTGGCGTCGCCGCCGGGGTTCTGGTTCACCATCCAAACCACGCCGGTGTCGCTGGTACCCGTCACGATGTCGGTGAATTGAAAGGTCTCACCCGGCCCGATCAGAGCGGTCGTGGGAAGCACCTGCACGCGTATGCCGGAATCAAGGGTGATCGAAAACGTTCCAAACGCGTTTGACCGGACGCAGCTGCTGGCCACGATCAGGATAGAAGCAGGATTGGGAACGGTCGCCGGCGGCGTGTAAAGACCGTTTGCGGTGATCGTCCCGAATCCGGCGATCGGACTCTTCACCGTGGGGATCGTGCACCCCGTTGTCGGCCCCTGGCCCTGGGTGCACAGTGATGGGGGAATCGTGGTCGAAGGCGTTGCGGGAGGCTCGCAAATCTGCCAGAAAACGGTCGTGGCGGAAATACCGGTGACGGTGGCCGTGAACTGCACCGACGGCCGGCTGATGATGATCGGCAATGGCGCCGGGGCCGGACCCGTGATTGTGATTCCCACCGCGGTGGAATTCCCGCCGCATCCCGCTACCCAAATCGCGAGAAGCAGCACTGCCGCCAATCCCCACGCCTTCATATTCCCTCCGCCAATCTCCGATGAATTCCCCGCGCCTCTTGCGCGGCCAAGAACTTCCACCTGTTTCCCCCGGCGCTCTGGCCGGCGCATCAGAAAGTCCTGCTCACGGCAAATCGCAATGTCGTCCTCGGTTCAAACAGTCCCGGAGGAATCGTCTGCGACGATCGAATCTGATCCAGGAAACTTTGCAGAGAGGGCACGATCTGCGTGTCGTACACGCCCAGGTCCTTCAAACTGTCTCTCTCGGCGGGCGGAACAAAAAACGCTCCCAGCGGGGGCGTAATCGTCTGATCGAAGCGCAGGTAATTGTATGCCCAATAGATGCGGAACGGCGCCTGGATGATCGGTATCTGGATATCGACTTCCACGCCCGCCGATGTGTGCGGCCGGAAGTTCGTTCCGGCGGCAATCGGCAAATTGTTGGGAATGTTCACGCACGGAGCCCCCGCAGGCTGGCACGGAAAATCCGGATTCGGATACTGCTGCCGCAGCGATGCGATCGCCGAAGGATCCAGCTGCAGCTGCGACCGCCGCAGGATGCCATTCACGCCGAAATCGTGAAACAGGGCGATGCTCACGTAAGAGCCCACGACGGGTATCCGGTATTCGACGTTGGAGATGCCCTTCAAGTCGCCGCCCGGCCGCGTGGGCACGAATTCCAGCACATTGACCGGAATCGACTCCTGCTCGGGAACGCCGGTCGGCCCCAGGTTGTGTGGATTCACGAACGTGACGTTGGTCGTCGTCGAGAACGGAATGAACACAAACGGGGAGATCGTGTAGAAGTCGAAGCCCCGCACGTCCTGCTCGCCGCCTGCGTAAAACCGGGTGTTCGGCGGCACTTCCTTGCCTCCGTAGCCGGTGATGTTGGCCGCCGCAAAGTGCAGCGCGATCGTATTCCGGCGATGATGGTTCGGATGGAAGTACGACATTTCGAAAGTGTTGCTGATCGTGTTGACGTTACCGCCCAGCGGACCTCCTACGATGCTCGATCCGTACGAGAAACTCTTTCCGTGGGTCGGATTGATCGGGCTGTCGACCGTGTTGTAGGTCAACGTGGGAGTAATCGAGCTCTGTCGGATTCCGTTCAGGGCCGACGGACCCGCGAGGCTCGTGAATTTCGTGAATTCAAACAGCAACGTGGCGGACTGGCTGAACGGCGTGATGTCCGTGCTGGAATATCCGTAGCTCACGCCCAGCCGCGTGAAGGAAAGCCGCCGCAGCGGATAGGTCGCAAAGACCGTGAAGCCTTTCGAATCGGTGTTGTAATTTTCCTGCAGCGCGGGATCGATCGCAACGTTCTGCCCCAGCAGAATCCCTTCCTGCCGCGCCGTGTTGTAATCGTACTTTGTCGAGAAGATCGTAAATCCGGTCGCGATGGGCCGATCGAAAAGATACGGTTCCGTGAACCCGAAATTGATGGTTCGTTGAATGTCGCCGATCTGCGCCGAAAGGGTCAGCGTTTCGCCCAATCCCAGGAAATTGTTCGTCTGATACGAGAATCCTACGAAGCTGCCCGATATGCCGCTGACGCCGCCCGAAAAGCTGATCGATTGCTTGCCCTTTTCCTTCACCTTCAGCTTGATGTCGACCGTGCCGGCTTTCACGTTCTTTTTCAGCTCCGCGTTTTCCGGCTTGATGGCGTCGAAATACCCCAACTGGTTCAGACGCAGAAGGCTGAGCTCCCACAAACGATTATTGAAAACCTGTCCCTCGTCGAGCAGCAGCTCACGCCGTATGACCTTGTCGCGCGTCGTCGTATTGCCCGAAAATTCAATGCGCCGCACGAAGAACTGTTTTTGCTGGTCGAATTCAAGCGTCAGATTCACGATCTTTTTCTGGTCGTTTACGTCGAAGTTCGGCGTGGAACTGAAATCGATGTAGCCGTACGTCCCGTACAGCTTCCGGAATTCGTCCAGCGATTTGCGGATTTTGTCCGCGTCGAAAATATCGCCTTCCTTCAGCGGAAACGCTCTCGCCAGGATCTCCGGCTTGAAGATCAGACCTTGATCCGGGTCCGCGCTGCGGAATGCGAGCTTGCCCATGCGATATTGCTCGCCTTCTTCGATCCGCACGGTGATGTTCGTCTGCTTGCCGTTGCGATTGCCGATCAACGGCGCTCCGCCCTTCACGTCAACAGTGTGCAGGTCTTTGTCGTCCACCACGACCGACACCTTGAAATACCCGTGATCCTGGTACAGCCCGCGCACGCCGACTTCGAGATCCTCGTCCAGTTTCGGCCGGTCGAACGTCTTGCTCATGACCGGAATGTAGGTGATTCCCAGCGGAATGCCATACGGCCGGTCATTGCGCATCGAGCGGATAATCTTGCGGCTCGAAAACGCGTGGTTCCCGACGACCGTGATTTCCCCGACCTTCACCTTCGGCCCTTCATTAATATTGAAAACCAGCTTCACGGCGTTCGACGCCGCAATGCGCTCGTAGGTGGGTTTCACCGTGGCGAACTGATGCCCGTGCGCGGCCAGCAAACTTTTCAGCACCACCTCGGCGCGCTTGATCTTGGTGGGATCGAATTGGCTTTCCACGCTGAGCCCGACTTTCTTGTCCTTGAACGCGTCGAGGATGTCGGATTCCGTGATGGATTTGTTCCCCTTGTACTCGATGCGCCGGATGATGGGCCGCTCGCTCACGTAGAAAATTACAACTTTGCCGCTGGGATTCTGCGGATCGTCTTCCACTTCCAGACGGATGTCTTCGAAAAACTGCGTGTTCCACAGCGCCTGAAAATCACGATGAAGAGCTTCCGCCGAATACGGATCGCCGGGACGCGAAAAAATCCGCGCCCGCAAGGTGTTCGACTGCACGCGACGGTTGCCGATGAACTCAATTCGCGTGATTGTATATTGCGGGCCCCCTCCCGGCTGTTGAGCCGAAAGGGATTGCCCCGTCACGAGGGGAAGCAAACACACAACGGCCAGAACTTCACACACGCACAAAAAGAGTACCCTGCTTGCGGCCAAGGTTCTGGTCAAGGCCGCAGTTCCCCGCCCAAGATTTTATGCTCCCCCGCTGGACGTGTGATTTTAGGCCAGCTCGCGCGTGTAGGATTCCTAGTGGGCCACCGGGGTTGCTTCCACGACGGGACGGAACGCCAGAGCCTCACCGGAGAGGAAAACCTCCAGCGTGGCCGGCATCTGCATTCCGCCCTGTATGAGAGCTTCCGACAGTGGGTCTTCGACATATTTCTGCAGCGCGCGCCGGAGCGGCCGCGCGCCGTAATTCCGATCCCCGCAAGTTTTTTCGAGAATCCACTGGCGCGCTTCTGGCGTCAGTGCGATCTGCACCTGACGATGCACCAGCGTCTCGTTGATCTGTCCGATGAGCAGGTCGATGATCTGCAGCAGATCCTCGTCCGTCAGCGACGCGAACAATATCACTTCATCCAGGCGGTTCAGGAATTCCGGATTGAATACCCGCCGGACTTCGGTCATCACCATGTCGTCTTGCGATTTCGCTGCAGCTGTTTCGTCTGACGACTGGAAGCCCAGGCCCGACTGTTTCTGCAATTGCCGCGCACCGAGGTTGGACGTAAGGATAATGATCGTATTGCGGAAGTCAACCGTATTGCCGAGTCCGTCGGTCAATTGCCCGTCCTCGAATACCTGCAACAGGATGTTGTAAACGTCCGGATGCGCCTTTTCGATTTCATCCAGCAGGATGATCGAATACGGCGTGCGCCGCACGCGCTCGGTCAGCTGTCCGCCCTCTTCATAGCCCACGTATCCGGGAGGCGCGCCGATCAGCTTCGACACCGAGTGCTTTTCCATGTATTCGGACATGTCGAAACGGATTAAGGATTTCTCACTGCCGAACAAAAACTCTCCCAGCCGGCGCGCCACTTCCGTCTTGCCAACGCCCGTCGGTCCGAGGAACAGGAAGCAGCCCACCGGCCGCCCGGGAGCCTTCAGGCCCGCGCGGCTGCGGCGGATGGCTCGAGCCAACGACGTGATCGCCTTGTCCTGGCTGATGACCCGCCGATGCAGCTCTTCCTCAATGCGCAGCAGTTTCTGTTGTTCGTCTTCCTTGATCGCCGTCACGGTCACGCCGGTCCAACGCGCCACGACTTCTTCGATATCCTCGCGCGTCACCACGCCGGTCGAGGAATCGTCGATCTTCAGCTTTTCGCGCAGCACGCGAAGATGTTCCTTTTCCTTGCGCTCTTCTTCGGAATAGAACCGCGCCTTTTCGAATTCGTGGTTGGCGATCGCGGTTTCCATCCGGTGGGTGATGAACTTCACGCGCTTCTGCACTTCGGAAACTTCGTCCGGCAGCATGGCTTGGCGCAACTTCACGCGCGCGCCTGCCTCGTCCAAGAGATCGATGGCCTTGTCCGGCAGAAAACGGTCTGGGATGTAGCGGTTCGAGAGATACACGGCGTATCGAATGGCTTCCTCCGTGTAACTCACCGCGTGGAACTTCTCGTAGCGGTCGCGCACGCCCTGCAGCACACGGATCGTTTCGTCTTCGTTCGGCGCCGAAACCTTCACGGCCTGGAACCGCCGCTCAAGCGAACGGTCCTTCTCGACCGATTTGCGGTATTCGCCCGGAGTCGTCGCGCCGATGCACTGGATTTCACCCCGGCTCAGCGCGGGCTTCAATATATTGGCGGCATCGAGCGATCCTTCCGCCGATCCCGCGCCCACCAGCGTGTGCAGTTCGTCGATGAACACGATCGCGTTCTGACTCTCCATCAATTCCTTCATGATGGTCTTCAGCCGTTCTTCGAACTGCCCGCGATATTTCGTGCCCGCCACGATCAGGGACAAATCGAGCGAGAGGATTCTCTTGTCCGCCAGGAACGGCGGCACGTCGCCGTCGGCGATCCTCTGTGCGAGCCCTTCGACGATCGCCGTCTTGCCCACGCCCGGCTCGCCGATCAGCACCGGATTGTTTTTCGTCCGCCGGCACAGAATCTGGATCGCGCGTTCTAGCTCGCGATCCCGTCCCACGAGCGGATCGAGCTGGCCTTCCATCGCCGCCTGGGTCAAATCGCGACTGAATTCAGCAAGCAAAGACGCTTCTTTAGGCCGGTTCACAGGCACCTTCTCTCCCGCGCTACGAGCCATTTCCTCGCGCACGGTGGAAAGCCTCAATCCCCGTTCCAGCAGGATTTCGGCACCAAAGGATTTTTCTTCCCGCAACACCCCAAGCAGCAAGTGTTCCGTTCCGACGTGTTTGTGACCGAGCCGTTCAGCTTCTTCCGCGGCGTAGTTGAGGATGCGCTTGCATTCCTGGCTGAGGGGAACTTCCACCGAAGTGGAAATGCGCTCGCGCACGGTGATGCGCGACTCGATTTCCTTTCGGATGGACTCGATCGAGCCGTGGGTCCGGAGAAATCGGTTGGCCAGCGCCTTATCTTCGCGCAGCAGGCCGAGCAGCAGGTGCTCCGTCTCGATGTACGGGCTTCCGTATTGGCTCGCCTCGTACCGTGCGAAAAAGATCACTCGACGTGCTTTCTCTGTGTATCGCTCAAACAAGGGTTACCCACGCTCTCCCGGGGTCCGTACCCCAATGCCTGCCGATCGCGCCGCATGACCCGCGGCATCAGCAGGCACTTCTGCGCTCGGAGCCAGTTTCCCGTGCTCCAGGGCAAGAACACGGTCCGTGCGCTTTGCCAAATTCAAATTGTGCGTAGCCAGAATCGACGTCAGGTGGTGGGTCCGGTGCAGGCGCTGGATGAGTTCGAAAATGGCTTCTGCGCTCCGTTCGTCCAGATCTCCGGTCGGTTCGTCGGCCAGAAGAATCTCGGGCCCGTTCACGAGCGCCCGTGCGATGGCCACGCGCTGCTGTTCGCCACCGGAAAGCTCTCCCGCACGCTGCCCCGCGCGACCGGCCAATCCGACCTCGGCCAGCCAGCCTCCCGCCACACGGAGCGCCGTACTCAGCGTCTGGCCTTGAACCAGCATGGGCATCGCCACGTTTTCGGCCGCGGTAAAATCCGGCAGCAGATGGTGCCGCTGCCACACGAAACCTACAGCACGATTGCGATACTCGGCCAGTTCCACCTCTGCGAGCGAACGGAGTAATTTCGAGCCGAAGTATACTTCACCGTTTGTCGGAGTGTCCAGCGCGGCCAGCAAATGCAACAGAGTGCTCTTGCCCGCTCCCGATGCTCCGACGATCGCGATCATCTCTCCGCGCTCAATCGAAAGATCGATTCCATCCAGCGGTACGATTTCCTGATTTCCTGAAGTGAAGACTTTGCGAATACCTGCGGCGCGCAGAACCTGCCCGGAGCTGTGGCCAGCTCCGATTTGGGAGTCATCCAGGGCAACACCCGTGGCTGATTGGCTGCTCATGCCCACCCTACCCCTCACACGTTAGATGCCGAATTCGGCGCTTGGTATGTCCTTATCTTTGAACCGCCTAGTTCCCCTAGATCGGGGGTTTTAGCCCACCGACTTCCACACTTATCCCGCCGTGTTCCGTCCGCGTCTGGTACGGGTGCCAAAAATTGACTACATCTTCGCTTCGCCCCACCATTTTAGCACGCGAGTCACTCCAGACACGAACGCAAACACCGCTCAAAATTTGAATCGAATTGATTCGTGGCGCAGAATTTTCCCTGGGCGTCGGCAATCTCCGATCGTTTCTTGCGAGCGGACCGAATCAGGGGCGCGACGCTGCAAATGGGTTCTCGATGAGGACGCCGGCGATCCGTTGTCCAGGGTTTCGATCTTCAGAAGGAATGCGGGTCGCACCGTTTTTTAACGCCGAAGCAACGATAAGAGCATCTCAAAAATTGATTCCAGATTCGTCTTCCATGCGAAATGCCGTCAGGATTTCGGCAGGCCTGGTCTCGGTCGACCAACCCGCATCGTCGTTCAAGACCGAGCGGTCCTGTTCGCGCGACACGGCCGAGGGAATTTTTCGCGTGATGTTCACATAAAACTCTTGAAGTACCTGCACGCTGACGGCGCCGGTTCGGTCGTTCCATACTTCGCGCTGCGTGTGGCCAAGGATTCGGTGCCTATTCAAAGCGCAGAATTTCAACCGGCAGGATGCGGGCTGCGGCACGTGCTGGCACGATTGTCGCGGCGACACTTATCGCGAGCGCCATGGCGGCGATCCAGATGGCGTCAAGGCCGTTGCCGTGGAAGGGAACGTAGGGAATCGCGTAGATCTCGGGATTCAGCGGGATCAACCGCCAGCGGTTCGCGACCCACGAAAAACCGTAACCCGCGGCTAAGCCCACCACGGTTCCGGTGATGCTGACAACCAGGCCCTGCAGCACGAACAGCCGCCGGATCTGTGCGCGGCGCGAGCCGAGCGCCATGAGCACCGCAATGTCACGAGCGCGTTCGGTGACCGTCATCGTGAGCACCACCAGAATATTCAGCCCGGCGACGAACGTGATCAGTCCGATGAACAGGGCCGTCACCAATTTTTCCAGGCTCAGCGCTCGGAACAGCGCGCGGTTCTCATCCATCCACGTCGTGGCCATGTACCCCGGCCCTGCGCGGCGCAACAGCTCGGCTTCCACCGCACTGGCATCGTCAAGCTTGTCGACGCGAACCTCCAGCAGGCTGACGACGTCGCCCACGCCCGCGAGGCGCTGTCCCGAGTCAATCGTCACGAACGCCCAGTTCGCGTCGTAATCGTAGAATCCCGAGTTGTAAATTCCCGTCACGTGAAACTGCCGCGAGCGCGGCAGCATCCCGAACGGCGTCAGATTTCCCTGCGGGCTCGTCAGCGTGACATAATCGCCGACCGAAATTTTCTTTTCCTCGGCCAGGATATGGCCAATCAGCAGCGCCGGTATTCCGTCCGCGTCAGGGGCAAAGTCCGCCGATCCAGCTACGATATTTTTCAGTGCGCCGCTGGCCTTACGTTCCAGTGCAGGATCCACACCTTTGAGCACCACGCCCGCCGCGCGTCCCCCGCACGACAACAAAACTGTGTTGTAAATCGCGGGATCGATGGAGCCCACGCCGGGCGCGCTGCTCAACTGCGCGATCAGCGCTCGATAGTCGTGAATTCCGTCAGGCCCCAGCGGTTTCAAATTGACATGCGCGGTGACGCTCAGCAGCCGGTCGCGAATCGCTTGCCGGAAGCCCGTGTTCATCGACAGCGCGATCACCAGCGTGCCCACGCCCGCCGCGACGCCGACGACCGCCAGCAGCGTCACCAGCCGCAAAACCGCCGGCCGGTTCGGCGCACGCAGATAGCGTAGCGCCACCAGCCATTCGAAGGTCATTTCGTTCCTTCAGCAACTTCGCCCGCTGGATTTCCTTCGGCGCTTTCCACTTCCCCACCACCGCGTAGAAGCGGAAACAAAATCACCTCCCGGATCGCCTGCGAATCCGTCAACAGCATTACCAGACGGTCGATGCCGACGCCCTCTCCCGCCGTCGGGGGCAGGCCGTGGCTGAGCGCGCGGATGTAATCAATGTCCACTTCCTTGGGCATCTCCTGGCCGCCTTTTTCCACCTGCGCGCGGAAACGCCGCTCCTGATCGTCGGGGTCGTTGAGCTCCGAGAAGCCGTTTGCGATCTCCATTCCCGCGATGAACAGCTCGAATCGTTCGGCGAGCGACGGATCATCCGCCTTGCGTTTTGAAAGCGGCGAAATTTCCGTCGGAAAATCGTAGATGAACGTCGGCTGCGTCAGATGTCCTTCGGCGATCGTTTCGAAAAGCCCTCCGGTCAGCTCGCCATCGGAAAGTTGGTCGATCGCGGCGATTGGTTCGGCGCTGGACGCATGCGCGTACGCGTTGTAGCGCGTCGCCACCGCGCGCGGGCCGCCGTTGTGCGCCAAATCGGAAGCCGACGGCGGGGCGCCCGCCGCGGCCGGCCAGAATTTGCAGATCGCCTCGCGCATCGAAAACCGCTCGAAGCGACCGAAGTCGATCTCCCTCTCGCCGTATTGGACCTTCGCCGTACCGCAAACTCTTTGAGCGATGCCGCGCAGCAGCTCCTCGGTCAAATCCATCAACTCGTTCCCGTTGCTGTACGCCTGGTAGAACTCGAGCATGGTGAATTCCGGCTGATGAATCGCGTCGATACCTTCGTTGCGAAAATTGCGGTTGATCTCATAGACGCGATCCAGCCCGCCGACGACCAGCCGCTTCAAATAAAGCTCCGGCGCGATGCGCAAATACAGGTCCATGTCGAACGTATTGTGGTGCGTGACGAACGGCCGCGCCGTGGCACCCCCCAAAATCGGATGCATCATCGGCGTTTCGACTTCGGTATAACCGCGCTCGTCGAAATAGCGGCGGAACTCGCGGATGATTTGCGCGCGCTTCAAGAAAATCCCGCGCGCCCGGTCGTTGACGATCAAATCGAGATAGCGGCGGCGGTAGCGCGTCTCGATATCCGCCAGTCCGTGCCATTTTTCCGGCAGCGGCAGCAGCGCCTTGCTCAACAGCTCGAGTTTTTCCACGCGAATCGTCAGCTCGGCGGTTTTCGTGCGGAAAAGCTCGCCCGAGACGCCGATGATGTCGCCCAGATCCAGCAGCCGGAATAGCTTGTAAGCTTCCTCGCCGACCGTATCGAGCCGGACGTAAATCTGAAGCCTGCCGCCGTCGCCCGCAATATGCGCGAACGCGGCCTTGCCCTGTGAACGCAGTGCCACGATCCGCCCCGCCACGCGCATACGCGCCGGTTCGGCGGCGAGTTCTTCCGCTGTGCGACCGGCGAATTGTTCGGCCACCTGCCTCGCCGTGTGCGTGAAGCCGAACCGGTGGGGATAGGGCGCGTGGCCCAAAGCCTCAATTTCGCCCAGTTTTTTGCGGCGTTGCTGATACTGGTCGAGCGGTTCAAATTCCAACGGAACAGTCCTTTCGCGCGAGGCACGGCTGCGGAGTCCGCAAAAGTATATACCAGGACTCCGCGGAAAATCCGTGCCGGGGAAACGGGTGTATACTGCACAGGCTATTTTCGGCAGGTCGGATTTGGGGGTACGTGTGTTTCCTAGGCGCACTACGAGTCTTCCCGAACGAAGTAAAGTCTTGGACGATTGGGTAGCCACGCTGCCACGGGAGAAGGACGATCTCTATCAGGTCGTCGTTCGACGGTGGGAGTGTTCCTACGCCATGATGAGCGTGGCGCTGGATGAGGCGTTTTCACTGCGCGCGGCAGGGGAACTGGTCTGCGCGCGGCAGCAGGTGTCCATCGCCGCTGGTATGCTGTCGCGGCTCTCGCCGTCGCTGATTTCTCTGTGCGAGACGCTATCCAAACGCGGGTTGCGCGTCGCAAGATTCCCTGTCGTCGAGCCGATGAATTCCGATTTTTTTCGCGGCGATACGGGCCAGAGCGCCGCATCGTGGAACGGAATCCTGCATCACGTGCTGTTTAGCGCGCGCTCGCGTTTCTTTCACAAGCTGCGAATCCTTTCGCGCACGGTCACGGTGCTGGCCGAAGAGTTCGACGAAGCGGCCGGCGACATCTCGAAGAACTTGGCCACGCAACCGGCCGATAGCTGGCTCCGGCTGGACAATCTCCACTACGACTTCAACACCTGTCTGCGCGAAGCGGAGGTAGTGCTGAAGTCGTTCCTGCGCGTCCTGCCGGAAACACACCTGCGGTCGCTCGCAAACGAACTCGATGCGCCGGCCCCGTCGCGCGCCGTGCGCGTGAAGGCTCGGCTTTCTGACGCGTCCGCATCGGCGTGATCGAGCTCGACGGGGCGGCGAATGCGACGTTGAAAGCGTTTTAACGCGGCCTCAGGAGCTTCGCGAAACCATCCAAGAATCGCTCGGCCCGCCTCCTTCGCCACAGCGAACGTTCCAACCGCGCAATTGTGTGTCACTTCGCGAGGATCGCTTTCCTTTATTTTCAAAAGGTTAGACAGGAAATCGCCCGTGCAGGGTGCCTCACTTTGCCAGGCGCAGACGGGGGCGGCCGCGAGCGCTGAGTGGCTCCGGGTGCGAGACGCCCGGAGTGTGCGTCGATTGCCGGTTTGGACCCGCCAATTCCTGTCGGACCCGGTCTCCTTTGGTTCGGTATTGCCGCGGACACCCGTGAACCTGGGATGAGGCGAACTGCATTTCCGCTGGACGAAAGTTTAAAAAGAGTACACGCGCAGCGAAGCTGGCCTTTTGCGCGCACGCGCCAAGCTCGCGTGCGACAACGGGTGTCAAGCGGAAAATTCCTGTGCACCGTGGCGGGAGGGCCGTCGACGTTGTGATTCGAATTTCTCGCAGCGAAGGAAGTTCAAATCGGTAGCGAAAAGCACCCGTACAACCGGCGACTCCCCGGCTCGCCGCTATCTCCGGGATGAAAAGGGGAGGGCGCATCATTTAAACTTCGACTGCCGCCGGCGGCGGTATTGGTTTTTCAAGTCCTACGAGAATAGGCAAGTCCTGCCATAATGGCGGTGCATCGAATGAGAGCTTGCCAGCACCGCGTTCGTCCGCCGGCCCGGACAACGCCGCGTTGCGCGGCAGGAACGGGAAGTACAACTTCTAGTGCGGCCGACGCATCGCAGTGAAGGATGCGTCCCGACGGGTAGCGTGGCCCGAACGAGACGAATCGAAACTGGGGAAGTTCCGGAGTCGGAATCAATCCGGCGCGCCCAGCAAGGTGATGCGGCGGCGTTTGAGCGGCTATACCAGTTGCACAGCCGTCGCGTGTATTCGCTGTGCCTTCGAATGGTGGGGAACACGGCCGAAGCAGAAGACCTGACGCAGGAAGCGTTCCTGCAGCTCTTCCGCAAGATCGCCACGTTTCGGGGCGAATCGGCATTTTCCACCTGGCTGCACCGCCTTGCCGTGAACGTCGTTTTGATGAAGCTCCGCAAGAAATCGGGCAAGGAGACCTCGCTCGAACAGGTCACCGAGCCCGATGAGGAGTCCGGCACACCCCGGCGGGATTTTGGAGCGCCCGATCTGGCGCTGAGCGGATCGATCGACCGCGTGAATTTGCAGCGAGCGGTCGAGCAATTGCCGCCCGGATACAAGTCGGTGTTCGTGCTGCACGATGTGCAGGGGTATGAGCACAACGAGATTGCGGAAATGATGGGCTGTTCGATCGGGAACTCCAAATCGCAGCTGCACAAGGCGCGGATGCGGCTGCGGGATCTGTTGCAGGAGGAGTTGCGGGCAAAGGCGCGCGAGGATCGCCGGGCCGCGGGTGGCGGGTCGGGATCCGAGGACTGAACTCAATGGGTGCGATGGGTTGTAACGAGTTCCACAATCAACTGGAAGAGTGGATGCAAGACGAGCGCAGCCAGGCGGCTCGCGCGCACCTGGCGTCGTGCGTTCGCTGCCGGGCGCTGGTCGCGGATTTGGACGCGATCCAGCAGCGAGCGCACGCGTGGGGAGCGGACGAGGTTGCGCCTCCCGAGAGCGTGTGGGTCTCGCTGCGCGCGCAGCTCGAAGCGGAAGGAATTATTCGCGGCGATACGGCCGGCGAAGTTGCGCTGGAAGCGGCGAAGCCCAGACCCGGCTGGTTCGCCGGAATACTTGATGCCGTGCCGCGACCGGTGCTGGCGGGCGCGTACCTAGCGGCGCTGATCGGCGCATCAATCGCGCTGACCGGACAGTCCACGAGACAACTGGACGAAGCGCGCTGGATGAACGGAACGCAGGATACGACGGGAGCGCTGAGCGCCGATCTGCAAAACGCCGAGCGGGACACGGTTTCGGCGATGAATCAGTCCGATCCGGTGGTGACCGCCTCTTTGCACGATAATTTGGCGATTGTTGACAACTACATCGCTTTGTGTGAAAAAAGCGTGCGAGAAGATCCCGAAAACGAAATCGCGCGCGACTATCTCTACGAGGCGTACGAGCAGAAGGCGGACCTGCTCGCGCAGATGACTGAACGGGGAGTCAGCGGCCGATGAGCACCCTAGCCTCTGTTCGGAATCCGTATCACTGGAAGGCCGCGGGCCTGCTGGTTCCAGGGCTATTGCTGTGCAGCGTCGCTTCGGGCGACCGCATCGAGCGGCATTTCAAGGTCGAAGCCCACCCCGTCGTCACCATCCACAATCCGAACGGCCTGGTGACCGTGCGCGCCTGGACCAAATCCGACGTGATGGTGGTAGCCAAGCGCGCGACCGCGCAGGTGGAAGTGGACGCCGAGCAAAACGGCAATCGCGTGGACGTGCTCACGCGGCAGGTGGCAGATACCGCATCTCCGGACGATCTGCGCACGGATCTTGAAATCAGCGTTCCCCAGGATGCCGAGCTGCAAATTCACAACGACGCGGGCGGGGTGAACGTCTCCAACGTGCTGGGAGACATGAACGTGGAGACGATCGCGGCAGGGGTTGATTTGGAAGACACGGCGGGCTACCTGACGGTGAAAACCGTCGGCGGCGCGTTCCAGTGCCTGCGATGCTCGGGCCGCCTGGAAGTCACTTCCATCAGCGGAAATTTCAAGCTGATCGACCTGAAGAGCGTCTACGTGCGTGCACAAACTTCCGAAGGCAACATCCTGTTTAACGGCTCGTTCATGCCCAACGCGACTTACGTTTTGAAGAACTACAGCGGGCAGATCGAAGTCCGCTTTTCGCCCGGCGATTCGTTCGATTTGAGCGCCACGTCGCTGAGGGGCAAGGTAAATAATCAGGCGAACCTGACGCCCTCCACGCATCACCACCTCGCCGCACGCTTCGGCAACGCTCTGTTTGGAACTTTCAACTCCGGCCGGGCCCACGTCGAATTGAACTCCTTCGATGGTACAATCAACATCCTCAAGAAGGATTGATTGCGCGCGAGGGTAGCGCAAGACTCTTTGAACCCGGCGTTCAACAGAAAATGACCAGTGAAAATCGCATGCGAAGGCTGGTGTGCCTGACTGGATTCATGGGCAGCGGCAAGTCGACGACCGCGCGCGTGCTGGCCAGCCAGCTTGGATGGCTGAACACGGATCTGGACCGGTCGATCACCGAAGCCACGCATCTTTCGATCCCTGAGATTTTCGCCCGTATGGGGGAGCCGGAGTTCCGACGCGTGGAGCACGAACAGCTGGCGCGGATTGTGGCCGAAACCGTTGCGACGCAGAAACCACGAATCGTATCGCTGGGCGGCGGAACGATCATGCAGCCGCAGAACATGGCGCTGTTGCGCGAGGCGGGCGCGGCGCTGATCTTTCTGCACTGCCCGATCGAGGATTTGCTGCATCGCTGCGCGCACATCACCGACCGACCGCTGTTCCGGGACGAGGCGAGTTTCCGTCAGCTCTACGAAGAGCGCCTGCCAACCTACGAAATGGCGGATTATCGAGTCGAAAGCCGCGGCGACGTCTTGCGCGTGGTGGAGCAGATTCTGACGCTGGGGATTTTCCCGGGGGTTACGGCTTGAAGCGGGCGACGGATGGGCGGATGGCCACGCTGGCGCTTGCTTTAGCCGCCGCTGCAATTCTGATCACACACGGCTCGTTTGCCGGCCGCGCCGAGGCCTCCGGCGGATCGAAATCGGCTTCGCTTTTCGCTCCCGACAAAGGCACCTTCAAGATTCTGGTGAGCGGACAGCAGATCGGTAAAGAGGAATTCGAAATCAGCCCCAGCGGCGGCAACTGGGTGGCGAAAGGCAGCTCGGAGCTCAACACTTCCGACGGTATGACGAAGGTCTCGGGTTCGCTCGAACTGCGCGAGGACGGAACGCCGGTGAGCTACGAATGGTCGACGCAAGGCGCAAAAAAAGCTGGGGCGACGATCAGTTTCAACGGCGCGACCGCGACAATCGATCTGCGGATCGAGGGACGGCGGCCGTTCACGCAGCAGTTCACATTTCAATCCCCCCAGATCGCTGTGCTCGACAACAATCTTTACTATCAGTACGCCGTGCTAGCGCGCCTCTACGATCGCGACAAAAAAGGCGCGCAGACTTTTTCGGTACTGGTGCCGCAGGAGCTCACACCGGGCACGTTGACCGTCGAATCGCTGGGCGATCAGAACGCGGGCAACGGAAAAAAAATGGAAGAGCTCGTGGTGAAGACGGAAGACCTCGAAGTTGACCTGTTCCTCGACGGTGGCAAGCTCGTCCGCATCGTCGCCCCCAGCACGAACGCTGAAATCGACCGCCTGTAATTCCCTGCTGAATTGGCTCTTGCAACGGGCGAAGTATCCGTAGGATGCCCGACTGACGCAAAAACTACGTCGATGATACGGTCTCATCCCAGAAGCGCACCCCGTTGCCGCGTACCGATACGGCGGGAACAACCATCTCGGGGGTTCGAATGGATCTGGAATACGACATTTTTGAAGAGTTTCCGGACGGCTCGGCCATCTGGCGCACCTTCGCGAGGGGTTTGGACGAAGCGCGGAGCAAACTGGATGAGTTGAGCCAGCAATCCGCGAACGAGTTCTTTATTTTTCACGCGCCGACGAAACAGACGATTGCCCGCTCAAACGGTCGCTCATAAGCGCCGCCGCAGCTAGCCCAAATCTCCGTCGTATTGTCTCACGACCTCGTAACACTCGCAGGCGAACTGCTCGAGTTTCTTGCGGTTGACAATTTTCACCGAGCCGCGCTTGTATTCCAGGATCTGCCGCGTCTGCAGCAGTCCGGCCGCCACGCTCACGCTCGGCCGGTCCGTGCCCAGCATGGTAGCCAGAAAATCGTGCGTGATTGGTACCACTCCCGCATCAATCCGATCCTGCGCGATCAGCAACCAGCGCGCCAGCCGCTCCTCCACTTTGTGCAGCCGGTTACAGGCGGCGGTCTGCGCCACCTGCATGGCCAACGAAGCGGCATAGCGGCTCAGCACGCTCTGCAGTTGCGGCGCGGACGGCAAGATCGAACGCAGCGTGTCGACCCGCACGCGAAATCCGTTGCCGGCGATTTGCACCACCTCCCGGAGCGCGCTGCGATCGAGACCGAGCACGCCCGGCAATCCCGCCGCTCCTTCTTTTCCCAACAGCCCTGCCTCGACGCTTTTTCCATCCTTCAATTCGACGACCAGCGAGATGAGCCCCTCGTTCGGGAAATGGGCGTAGCGCAGCGCCCGGTGTGGTTGGTGAAGGCTCATGTGGTGAGGCATGTCGATGTATTCCAGGTGCGGGCGAAGGACCAGAAATTCGTTGTCCGGTAACTTAAGCAGCACGCGGTTCAGGACCGCCTTCCCGCCAGGCGCGGTGCGCTCACCAGGGAGCGCTCCGCCAACGGTTTGTCTCGACATGCAAGGACCTCGGCCTTTGTACGGCAATTTATAGATGACAAATGACCTGCGCCTCTGTCGCGCGCGCTACATTAGATGTATTAAATTAACGCTCCGGGCAGGAGTCCTTATCGGTCTTTTACGGTAGGAACCGTAGGCAGCAAGTGGTACGCGGAAATGGCTTCGTGGAGACGCGAAAAGATGTGGTCGCGGCCGATCGCTGTGGTTATGTGGTGCCGGTCGAGGTCGGCTTGCAGCTCGGGATGCACGCGCGAGAAAACCAGCGCGACGCCGCGACGGGCGAGGCTTTCGCTTAACGCGCGGACCACGCGTGCGGCGGAATAATCGACGTTCGTCATGGCCTCGGCATCGACGATCACCCAGCGCAGCTTGGATTTGTTTTGATCCGCCAGCCGCAGAATTTCGTCCGAGAAGCGATTCGCGTTGGCATAAAAAAGCGGCGCGCCGAAGCGATACACCGCCAGCCCCGGCTCAGTCAGCGCGCCCGGCGCGGCTACCTCCGTGCGCCAGTCGCCTCGCTCGGTTTCTACCAGGACGCCGGTGTGCGGGTGGTAGCTGTGGTGCACGATGCGCAGCAGCGACAGGACCATCGCCAGAACGATTCCCTGCTCAACCCCCACCGCTACGACCACGACGGCGGTGAGCACCGCGAGCCAGAATTCGCCGGGACTCTCGCGCCGAATTTCCTGCAATCCTTTCAGATCGATCAAGCGAACCGCAATGACGAAAACCACCGCGGCCAACACGCCACGTGGCAGAAACTGAAACGCGCGCGTCAGAAAAAGCAGCACGCCGGTCACCGCCCCGCCCGTGACGAGCTGCGCGATCTGGCTTCTGCCCCCGGCGCTTTCCACCATCGCGGTTTGCGTCGGACTGCCGTTGACCACGAAAGTCCCGCTCAGCCCCGCAAATAGATTTGCCGCCGAAAGTCCGAGCAGATCGGCGTTTTCATCCAGTCGCTGCTGGTGGCGCAGGGCATAGGCGCGGGCGGTGGCCGCGCTTTGTGCCACGATCACCACCATACAAGAAACCGACACCGGTACGAGCGTCTGCACATCTTTCCACGCGAGCTGCGGGATGCCGAGACGCGGCAGCCCTCCCACGACAGGTCCCACGATGGCGACGCCGCGGCCGGCAAGATGGAGATACGCGCTCGCCGCGATGCCGCCGACAACGGCCAGAATCGGCCCGGGAAATTTCGGCGCCACGCCATGCAGGAGAAAAATCACGGCCAGCACGCCGATCGAGATGTAAAGCGTGAGGGGATGAACTTCGCCAAGATGCTGAATGACCGCGGCCAACACGAACGGCGTGCGGCGCGAGGCAACGTCCAGCCCCAGCATTCCGGGAAGCACGGTAATGCCGACCTGAAATCCGATCCCGGTGAGAAAACCCACGAGCACCGTGCGCGAAAGAAAATCCGCGATGAATCCGATACTCAGCAAACGGGCGGCGAGGAGAAATACGGCGGTCATCAACGCGACGCAGCTGCCAAGCGCAATGTAACGTCCGTCGCCCCGGGCCGCGATCGGCGAAATGCCTCCCGCCAGAATCGCGGCGGTGGCGGAATCGGCGGCGACGACCAGAAAGCGCGACGAACCGAACGCGGCGAAACCAACAACGGGGAGCAGCAACGTGTAGAGGCCGGTAACGAACGGCATCCCGGCAATCTGCGCGTAACCCAGCACCTGCGGGATGTTCAGTGCGGCGAGCTGCATTCCGGCGAGAGCGTCGCGCGCAATTGCGCCGCGACGCAGCGGCCGAATGCTGCAAAACAGTCCAGATTCGGAGACCGATTCAGGAGCGGCGTTCGCGTCCTGGCTCATACGGCCGGCCGGTTCGGGAAAATCACGGCTGCCGAGAGCGGCGAAGCTTGAAACATGCGCGTCAGGATATCACCATGTTGGCGGGAAAAATGGCGGCGATGTCAGATCGACGAGCGAGTCCCGCTCAGCTGCGAATTACTCCGGCGCGAAGGCCAGCAGCACATTGCCCGGCATACCGTTTCCGGTGCCGACGTATCCCGATCCCACATACAACGTGCCGTCAACGACCACCGGGCCGGGAGCGCCGAGCGATCCGCCCTTGCCGGCCACGCCATTGACCGTAGCGAATGGATGCGCCGTGTTGTACTCCCACAGTGAGTGACCGTCGGCCGTCGAAAGCGCGTGCAACAGGCCATCCCAGCCGCCGGAGAAAATCACGCCCGAAATGGCGGTCACCGCCGCATCTTCTCCACGACGCGGACGCCCGCCCGGCCCCGGATTGGCGGCCGAGGGTTCCAGCGGCGCGAGCCACGCTCTGGTGCCGTCGGCCAATCGCAACGCCGCCACGCCGCCGGATTTGAGCGGGTAGTAAACATTGTCCGCGTCGGCTGCTCCGCCCCACATGATCTGAATCGCCGTGCCGGCGTTCGGCACCGCGAGATCCGCCTTCCAGACGAGAGCTCCGCCGCGATCCGGATCGACGGCCACAACCAGCCCGCCTTTGTGCGCCGCCACGAGAACGCGTTTTCCTCCGGGCCGCATGCGCAAAATCGGCGAGTTCGCGAAGTCCCAATCCGGGCCCGGATTTTCCGGGCATTGCTCACCCCGGGGGCCGGGGCCATTGCAGCCCTGCGGCGAAGCATCGTTGGCGAGCGCCTGGTAAGTCCACAAAACCTTTCCCGTAGCGAGATCGAATGCCATAATCGCGTCCGACGTCGTGGCTGCAGGCCCCGTAAAAGCGTTGCCGGTGGTCACGTAAACCGCATGGCGCTTGGGATCAATCGTCGGCGCAGACCACAGCGAAGCGCCCGCCGGAGCCCAGAGCTGCGTGCCCAGGGAATTTTTCTTGGTCGGCTTCGGCTCTTCCGCGATCGTGTACGTCTTCCAGATAACCGTTCCGGTGTTCGCATCAAGACCCGACAGGCTCCCGCGGTAGGTGCAGCACGGATAGTGCGGATCGCCGGAAACAATTTCTTCCGAGCCCGCCACGCCGGCATAAACACGGCCGCGATAGAGCACCGGCGCGCCGGTAATGTGCGCCAACAGGCGCGGCTCGAGGTTCGTGCGCCAGATCAACTCGCCTGTCTGCGCGTCCACGGCATAGAGGTTGGCTTTCTTGTCGCCGAAGTACGCGGCGTTTCGGGCGCGACCCTTGACCTTGATCCGGCCGACGACCACCGCGGTCCGCACCTGCGCATCCGCTCGAAAAGACCAGTACACGCAGCCCGTCGCGGCATCGAGCGAGTACACAAAGCTATTATCGTCGCCCAGAAAAACGCGGCCAGCCGCAACGGTCGGCTGGCCCGACGTTTCAACGCCTGCCGGAAACGCGAACGCCCACTTTAACTTCAAGCGCGAGACCTGATCCGGCGACAGTCCCGCATCCTTCGCGTCCTGAAAGCGCGTGTTGCTCAGCCCATTGCCCCACCCATTCCACGAGGAGCCCGCGCCGGGATCGCCCATCGCAGGATTCGCGGTGCAATGGTTGGTCATGTTTTTCGCGTCGCCGGCGTCGGCGCTGCCCAGCGCGCGTCCGCCGAAGAATTCAGCGATCATGCGCTTCTCATCGCTGCTCAGCTTTTGCGCCTGCTGGACCATCACGCCCGTGGTCAGGGCCGCGTAAATCGCCTCGGGCGTCAGCTGCCCCAACGTTTCGGTGCTCGGAGCCGCTTTCACGCGCGCGTCGCTCTCATCCGCGCTCGCTTTCACGTTCTGGTGGCAGCCCGCACAGTCGCGGTTAAAAACAGCCTGCGCCGCAACTCTCGCCATCGGCCCCACAAGCGGCGGGCGCGCTTGATCGGCCGGTTGCTCCTGCGCGTACGTTCGTTGCGCGCTGGCGGCCAAACACAAAGCAAGAATGGAAAGTTGAAATATTCGCGAGAGCATCAGTGCGCCAGCGGATCGGGGCGATATTGGAAATGTGCGACCTTCGGCTGAGCGCCCTTCCCGGTCTCGCTGTGAAAGGAGGTGCGCGTGCCCCTTCGGCCGTCGGCGCAACACAATTCCCGCCGTGGCCCCGCTGTGGCGAACGCCGTCCGCATCGCCCTTCATTCCTTTTCGTCGCAGGCTCAAATCTCAATTCCGCGCCGACCGCGTCTGTCGGGCCCACAACTGATCGCTCGCCATCGCCGCGCCTTCGGAAAGCGCCTTCAACTTCGCCCAGGCGATCGATGGATGGATCCGCCCGCCCATTCCGCAATCCGTGCTCGCCACCACGTTCTCGCGGCCCACCGCTTGCGCGTAACGCACGATCCGGTCCGCCACTGTTTCCGGATGCTCCAGCACATTCGTCTTGTGCGTAACCACGCCCGGAACCACGGCTTTTCCATCTGGCAGCTTGCCCATCCACACTTTCCATTCATGCTCGTGCTGGGGGTTCGCCGCCTCTACCGAAAACTGGCTCGCTTTTACTTGCAGCATCAGGTCGATCACGTCACCCAGCGGCAGATCCGTGCTGTGCGGCCCTTTCCAGCTGCCCCAGCAAATGTGATAGCGGACTTTTTCTTCCGGAATGCCCGCGAGCGCGTGATTCACCAGCTCCACGTGCGCCGCGGCCCATTTTCGGAAGGCGGCCCTGTCGTCGGTCATCGAAAATCGCCATTCGTACACGTTGACGATGATCGGATCGTCGAGCTGCAGGCAGATTCCCGCGTCCGTGATGGCTTTATATTCCTCGCGCATCGCTTCCGCCACCGCCGCGGCCTGCTCTTCGGTCGATTTGTAGTATTCGCCGGGAATCACCGTGACGCCGGTGACCACCGCCGTCATGAACGCGTCCTCCACGCTTTTTCCAGCAAGCGCGGCTTTCAGGTTCCGGATGTCGCGCTGGATGATTTTATGCCCGGCGTACTGGATCCGCCCGACGTTGACCGGAAAATGCGTGGGACGCGAAACGGGACCGGCATAGGCTTCCGGCGTCGCGTAGTATTCGGCGAAATCGCGGCGGTCCTTGCTGCCACCCATGATCGTGCTCAGCGCGTTGAATTCTTTCGGGAGTGGGCGGATTTCGAATCCGCTCAGCCGCGGATAGACGTAGGTGGACCATGCGCCGTAATCCACTTCGTCCGTCATGGGCTTCCCGTACTCGCCGTCGTTGACGACGTCGATCCCGGCGTCCACCTGCTTGCGCACCACGTCTCGGACCGCACCCGTTAGCTTCGGCTCCAGCATTTCGGCTGACGCCTGCTCCTTGTACAGCGCCATCAAATCGGCGGGCCGCGGCAGGCTTCCTACGTGAGTCGTCAAAATGCGATCACCCCTCCGTTTCATGGCCGGCGCCTCCTCGCGACCACCCCACGTCATTCCCCGCAGCCCTTATAACCTGCATCCATCAAGTTGACAAGATTACCGGAGAGCGCACACTCACGGATTCTGGCGATTGTCGGCTTTCGGGCGCCAGGCTGCGGCGCTCAGGAAGCGCATTCTGACCAGAAACCCAGCTCGGATGAAAAAAAGCGATCTGGGGCGGCAACACGCTGGTGATAATTTGAGGTCCATACGGCCTGCGTGCGGCTGGTGGCAAACTCGCAGACTGAACGGATGCGCCCATTGCGGCCGCCCTCGTCGAACTCTTTCACCACCTGGAGGCAGTGATTCAAGACCAGAGGCCCAACCGGATCGGTCAGCAACGGCTGGCGTTTTACAGCGGGGATACAATCGGACGCTTGTCTTTCCTTCTTCCGGACCGGGACTAGGAAGTCAGGGCCCGCAAGTCCGAGGGCTTCGACGTCCCGTCAGTCCTCGTCGAAGGGAGAAAACCTGCCTCGAACTCAAGCAAACCCCTGATCGTTGCCCGTCAACTCGGGGAATAGCGCCGATTCCCGCGCCGATTCACGCAATTCACGCATCGTCAAACGCCAGGATGTTCCAGCAACAGTCGTATCCCGCCGTTCACAGTACGCACCGATATCGGTCCGCCGCCGCCGTGGCCGAGTCGGCCGTGAAACGCGCGCGCGCCTGGTGTCGCTTCCGTCGAGCTGACCGGAAAATCGGAATACAGATCACCGTTTATGTTGCGGACCTTCAGATCGGCGCTGGCATTCGACGGCAGCCCGAGCACCACCGAGCCGTTCACCGTTTCCAGATTCATCGGCGCGCCGTCGTTCAGCTTGCGCAGCTCCATGTGCACGTCGCCATTCGTCGTCTTCGCGCTGAAGCGGCCGGAGCTGTCCGTCACTTCCACATTGCCGTTCACCGATTTCAGATCTCCGCCGGCGTTGACGCCGCTCACCCGCAAACTGCCGTTCACCGTCGTCACGCAGGCGAGCAGTGTCCGGTTGGGAACGCGAATGTGATATTCCACTGCGACTTCGTCGCTCTCGGTTGCGGGATACCGGGTGTGCACGGCCAACGTGTCCGGCGTGCTCTTCACTTCGATCTTCACCTCGTCCAAGGCGCGAGCGTCGGACTGCGAAGTTTTCACCGCGCGCACTTCGACCTCGTCGCGGTCCCAGCCCTCCACCTGCACCGATCCGTTTACGTTGTCCAGCTGGAAGTGCCCGCCGGAGGAAAGCTTGAAAGATTCCTTGAATTCCTCGTCGGTGTTCGCAAAGCTCTGCATACAGAAGCAGAGCACGCCGGCCAGCAGCACCAACGCTCGAACCCCATGGACTCGAAGGGATACACCCTGGGTCATCGTTCGCACTGTACGCCCCCTATCGTGCAACCTCAGACTTTACGGAGCCGAACTTTTTGTGTCCGCTCCACCCGGAGCTGACCACATTCTGTAATGCGCGCAGCCCGCATTCGCATCCCAGCCGCTATTGGGGATCGTCGTCGGGCTGATCCTGCTTCTGCCCGCGATCGTGGCTGTGCTTGCCGCGCTCTTCCTGCTGTTGTTGCAGCTGCTGCGTCTGCTGCTGCAGCTGCTGCATCTGCTGGCGCGACATTTCCATCTGCGTGTTCGCGTCGCTCAGTACGAAGCGGATGTTTCCCGCCACGGTGCGCAATTTCAGCAACTCGCCGCCGCCGTTCAGGTCGCCTGCGGCGCGAACCGTATGCGAACCTTTCAAATCGTCGTAGCTGACTTTCAGCGGAAACGCCGGATCGACGATCACGCGATGATCGCCGCCTTCCATCACCAGCGCGTCGATCGTCACCGGCAATTCCCGCGGCAGATGCACGGTGATGTCGCCCGAGCTCGATTGCAGCTCGCACACGCCGGAAGCTTTCTTCGGCGCGACGAACCACGCGGTAATTCCGCCGTCGCTGGTCGAGGCTTTCACGGCGCTGTCCACCTGCGTTAGGTAGATGCTGCCTCCGGAGGTTTCCAGGTCCGTAGGACCAAACGTGCGCACGACCTTGATGCCGCCGCCGTCGGTGTGCGCCCGCACTACGCCCTCGGCTTCGCCCACGGTGATTTCGCCGCCGCCCGTTTCCGCTGCAAGTTCGGCGCCGGAATGTTCGAGGGTGATATTGCCGCCGCCCGTTTCAAAGTGCGCGGTCCCCTGCACTGAGGTCACGCGGATGTGGCCGCCGCCGGTCTTCAGCGTGGCGTCGCCAGCCACGGAACCGATGGTGATGTGGCCCCCGCCGGTGTTCGCGTACAGCTCGCCCGAGACGTTTTTCGCGATGATGTTGCCGCCGCCGGTGTCGAGTCGCGCAGGGCCGCCAATGTCGCCCGCGGTGATGTTTCCGCCAGAGGTGGCCAGGCCCACGCGGCCCTGAATCTGCGAGGCGTCGATATTTCCTCCGCCCGTGTTCACGTCGACGCTCGCGTTTTTCGGCATGTCCAGATCGATGGTCACCCAGAGGCGGCCGGCGCCGTGCCGGTCCGGGCCCTCGGCCTTCAGCAGAATGCCGTCGGACGTGGCACGCGCGGTGATCGTAAAGCTTTTCAGCAGCTGCTTGGCGTCCTTCTGCCGGCCGTCGGTTTCAAGATGCACGCGGTAACTGAGCGTGTCATCGCTCGTGTTTCGCGTGTTGATGGCGATGTTGCCGAGATCTGTTTTCACCTTGATATGATCGCCTTCATGAACGGCAATCGTGCCATTGAGATCGGAAGTCAGGCGATTGTCAGACTGGGCGGAGTCAGGGGAAGGTCGCTCGTGGCGCGCCGAAGCGCTGGCCGCAGCAAACAGCGCAACAGCGAGCGAGGCGACCAGAATCAGGGGGATGGGGTTTCCGATGTTGTTTCGGCGCTGGACGGGAGCTTTCATCCGGGGTCGCATCCTAGAATTTCTGGCGCGGGCCGATATCGCGGATGGCAGCGGCGCTCTGAAGCCGAATGTACGTGTTCGGATCCTTCTGCATGCGCTCGCGCAGCACGTCCACGCTGTGATCGTCGGAATCCATTTGGCCGTTCGCGGCCATATTTCGCAGCGCGTTCACGGCTTCGATGCGCACACCGGGATTCTGATCCTCCACCAGCGCATCGAGCAGCGTCTCGCGCACCATTTCCTGCGAGCCGGCGCCATCCAGCGCTTCGATGGCCTTCAGGCGCACGGCGGCGTTGTGGTCCTTGCGAATCGCGCGGCACAGCGCGGCGCGAACCTGGGGATCGTTGCCGCGGCCGCGAAGGCATTCGACCGCATCGAGACGAATATCGGGGCAGAAGTGATCGCCGCCGTTCACGACGTTCAGCAGCGCCGTCTTTACTTCGTCATCATCCAGAGTGCCTTCCACCGTGACGGGCTGCTGCGATTTCAGTTGGAGCCGCACGCGCGGCAGGCCCTGGTCATCGGAAGGTAGGAGGCTGATTCCGGCCACATCGGCGGAATGAATGTCGATCGCTGCGAGCGAAGGAGAATTTGCGGCGACGCCCTCCGTCGTCGGCGCCGGAGAAATGGAGGCGGTCGGGGCAGTCTCCACCGCTGGCTGATTCAATGACGCGAAATTTGCGGCTGGACGGTGAAGAAAACGGGGGGCAAAAGCACCCACGGAGAAACCGACGATAAGAAGGAGCGCGGCACTCCAGGCCGGCCGCGGCGTTAGCCACCGAAAGGGAAGCGGCATACCCAACTTGCGCGCGAGCCAGCCGCGCTCTTCTTCGCGGTCGAGCGAGTCGTCGAGGCCGGAGCGGAAACTGGCGAGCATTGCCGCGTCGGGCTCGGCGTGGAGCGTCGCCATGAGGGCGATCAGCTCTTTTTCGCGGGCCAACGTCACGGTGCACGCCACGCAGTCCGCCAAATGCTCCGCCAGGCGCGCCTGATCGGCGGCCTCGAGCTCACCGCCCGCCGCGGAGAGCATCAGCAGAGGCTGCCACTCGGGGCAGATCTGATCTTCGGGTTCGTGTTGGCTGTTGATTTTCATCTTGTGCTACGTTCTGCGTCTAGCGAAACGAGTCCAGGCTCGCGCGCAATTTGCGCGTGGCGCGGAACAACGAGTTCTTCGCTGTCTCTTCCGATGTGCCGAGTAAATCGCCAATCGCCCGCAAACGCAAGCCCTGATAGTGCTTCATCTCGAAAACCATGCGCTCGCGAGGCGAAAGGCGACTCATTGCTTCTTGAATATGCTCGCCGAGTTCCTGGCCCAGCAGCCGTTTCTCCGGATTCGCCGCGGCGCGCTGCTCGGGCTGGCGGTCGAAGAAGTCGCGCGTGCCGCCTCCGGATTCGGATTCCTCCGGCACCGGGGCTTGATCTTCGCGGCGGCTGGTGCGGCGGCGAAGATGGTCGAGCGCCACGTTGGTCACGATACGGTAGAGCCAGGTGTAGAAGCTGCATTCGAATCGGAAGCGGTGCAGGTTTCGATACACCCGCAGAAAGCTCTCCTGATAAATGTCGCGGGCGTCTTCGGACCGATGCACCAAATTGAGAGCCAGCCGCAGGACGTCGCGATCGTAGCGTCGGACCAGGTCATCGAACGCCAGGCGGTCTCCGGCCTGTGCCTTTCGGACAAGCGCCTGCTCGTCCGCGAGTTTCACCGCAGCTGCCTGCCGCGCATCAGCTTCTAGTGCGACGGCCATATCCATCGCGCCCATCTGGTCCTTGACCAACCTGGATTCAGCCCTCGCCAAGGGCTTTTCCGCCGCTTCCACAGGGATAGACGGCCCTGCAGGGGGTTCGTTAGCACCCTCGGGAGCCATTTTGGCAGGGTCGGATGGACCCGGAGGCACCCCCAAGGGTATTCGATGCTCTCCGGATTGAAGTTCATCGCCTGGTATGGGGGTCATCATGGCCTTAGCTCGCACGCAATGAGTCTGCCGCCGACCCGCTGGTTCTACCAAGTTAAATACGCGCGAGGCTATCCGTTTGTTCCGGTCAAATTGGCAGGGCCGGTGTATCATGCGGGCTCGCCAGCGATCCTCTTTTTTTCGACGTTTTTTCAAGATTCAATCGGGAGACTTCCTATGAACTCGACGGCGGCCAATTCCTCGGCTGATCAAACGAACGCGACGCGCGCGGAGGACTTTGACATCCTGATTCTCGGAGGCGGCACCGGCTCGACGGTCGCCGCGTGGACGTTTGCGAAAGAGGGAAAACGCGTCGCCGTCGTCGACCGCAAATACATCGGCGGATCATGCCCGAACATCGCTTGCCTGCCGAGTAAGAACATCATCCATAGCGCGCAGGTGGCAAACTACGTCCGTCATAGCGCGGAGTACGGCATCACGCACGGAGACATGCGAATCGATATGTCGGTGGTGCGCGGCCGCAAGCGCGCAATGGTATCGGAACTGAACTCCGCCTACCTGGAGAACTACCAAGCGACCGGCGCGGAGTTCATCCTCGGAGCCGGGCGGTTCGTGGCGCCGAAGACCTTGGAAGTGACGCTGGCCGACGGATCTAAACGCTGGCTTCGCGGCACGAACGTGATCGTCAGTACGGGCACGCACGCGATGATCGAGCCGATCCCCGGCCTGATCGAAGCCCAACCGCTGACGCATATCGAAACCCTGGAACTCGACGACGTTCCGCGCCACCTGCTCGTGATCGGCGGGGGATATATCGGAATCGAATTGTCGCAGGCGATGCGCCGTTTCGGCAGCAAGGTGACGATGATCGAGCGCAATGACATGCTACTGCCGCGCGAAGACGACGACGTGACCGGCGGACTTCGCAGCCTCCTCGCGGACGAGGGTATCGACATTGTGATGAACGCAAAGATCGCGCGGGTCTCGGGAAAATCCGGCGAGTCCGTGAAGATCGCCATGGAGCATAGCGGCGTCGAAGAAATGCTGGAAGGCAGCCACGTGCTCGTTGCGGTGGGCCGCACTCCGAACACGCAGGGGCTGGGGCTGGAACCGGCCGGTATCGAGCTGACGGATCGTGGATTCCTGAAGGTGAACGAGCGGCTGCAGACCACGGCGCCCGGCGTGTGGGGAATCGGCGAGGTCGCCGGCAGTCCCATGTTTACGCACGTCAGCATCGACGATTTTCGCGTGGTCCACGCGAACATCAACGGCGGAAATCGTGTCACCAGCGGCCGGCTCGTGCCCTATTGTCTGTTCACCGACCCCGAGATCGCTTATGTGGGCCTGCGCGAGAAAGACGCGCGGGCGCAAGGGATCGCCTATCGGCGGTTCAAAATCCCGATGGCGCAGGACCTCCGTGCGCTGGCGCTCGGCCAAACCCGCGGGTTCATGAAGGCTCTCGTGGACACGCAGAGCGGCCGCATCCTCGGTTTCACCGTTTTCGGAGTCGGAGCCGGCGAAATCATGTCCTCGGTGCAGATGGCGATGATTTCGGGGCTGCCCTACACGGCCATAAACGATGCCATCCTCGCTCATCCCACTCTTGTCGAAGGGCTCGGCGCGCTGTTCGGGTCCCAGCCCTGGGACCAGAATCTGAAAACGCAGACCGCGCATCCCTGACGGCCGCTTGTTTTTCAGGCGCTCTCGCTGATAACAATCGACCGGCGCGCGGGCTCAGGGGAACGCTTTTTCACCGGATGCCGAGGCCTTTTGGCCGGTTTGACCGTATCACCGCTTAGATCCGATCGATGGAGGCACCATGACCCAAGCTCGCACCCCCGGGCGAGTCGCCGGGCTGTGGTATCTCGGTCTCACCTTGGTAGGCCCGATCCGCCTGCTCTACGTCCCCGGCCGGCTGTTCACCACCGAAAACGCTTCGACAATCGTGCAGAATATCGCCGCACACCCCCGACTTTTCGGCGTCGGCATCGCCGCTGAGCTTGCCGGCGGGGTGGTCCTGGTCTTCTTGACTCTGGCGTTCTATCGGCTGTTCAAGGATGTGAGCTGGAATGCCGCCGCGCTCGTCATGATTTTCGGCGGCGTAATGCCCGCGGTGATCGATTTCTTCAACGCGGCGCTGGACCTTCAAGCGCTCGAGATCGCGCGGGGCGCCCAATTTCTCTCCGCCGTCGACAAGACGCACCAGGACGCGATCGCCAGCCTGATGATCAGCCTGGGAAATCATTCCAACACCGCGGCGGAGCTTTTGTGGGGCCTGTGGCTGTTTCCGCTCGGCTGGTTGGTTTATAAGTCCCGATTCCTGCCGCGATTTCTGGGCGTCTGGCTTTACGCAAACGGCTTCGGCTACATCGCGGTCTGGTTCGCCGGCATCTTTGCGCCGCAATTTCAGGCCAAAGTGTTCAACGGGTCGTTCCCGATTCTGCTCGGCGAGATCGCGCTGATGCTCTGGCTTGTGATTCGCGGCGCGAAGCCGCCGGCGATCTCCGCGGCTGCCGGAAGCCTGGAATCTTGGAACTCTCAACGATGATGAACGTACGCGCCTAGGCGAATCAGGCCGTACACGCAGACGCAGACCACGAAATCGACCAGCGTTCCCCAGTCCGTTGCGGGAGCCGTGTGGCGCATCGACATCGGAAGATGGGGAGCGAGCGAGAAAAAGTAGATTGCGTTACCGAGAAGGATGGCCATCAGGTATTCCACCCACCGGCGGGGAGTCGCCCCGAGAAATTGCCGCGCCGTCGCCATAATCTGCCGCCCAGGGAGGGCCCGAGCTCAATATAGCTCCGCGGAGGCGACTTGTAAATCGGGGGCGCGGCTCGTGGTAGAGTGCGGCGCGAGGTGATCTTCATGATGCGACGCGGCGTTCATGTTTTGATTTCGGTTCTGTCGGCGGCGGTGCTGGCTGCACCAGGGTATTTGAACGCGCAGCAACCGCAAGAGCCGGTTGCGACCCACCGAATTGCCCCGCACGAGCAATCGTCGCTCGCATCCGCGCAGGAGAGCGACTACGTGATCCATGATTTTCATTTCAAATCGGGAGAGACACTTCCCGAGCTGCGGATGCATTACCGAACCGTCGGTGCTCCGCGGCGCGACGCCAGCGGGCACGTGACGAACGCGGTGCTGATCCTGCATGGGACGGGCGGCGAGGGCTCGACTTTCCTCAATCCGATTTTTGCCGGAGTGCTTTTGGGCCCGGGACAGCCGCTCGACGCCGCGCGCTACTACATCATCCTTCCCGACAACATCGGCCACGGAAAATCGAGCAAGCCGAGCGACGGCATGCGCGCGCATTTTCCACAGTACGACTACGACGACATGGTGGCGGCGCAGCACGAGCTGGTCGAAAAGGGCCTGGGCGTCGATCATTTGCGGCTGATTCTGGGCACGTCGATGGGATGCATGCACTCGTTCGTGTGGGGCGAGACTCACCCGGATGATATGGACGCGCTGATGCCGCTCGCTTGCCAGGCGGTGGAGGTGGCCGGGCGGAATCGCATCTGGCGAAAGATGGTGATCGACGGAATTCGCAACGATCCGGAATGGAAGAACGGCGACTACACCACCGAGCCCCGCGCGGCAATGGAAATATCAACCGACATGCTGCTGATCGCGGGGAGCGCACCGCTACAAATGCAGAAAAACGATTCCAGCCGCGACGCGGCGGACAAGTATCTCGAAGACTATCGGGCGACGACCGCGAAAACCTACGACGCGAACGATTTTCTCTATGCGGTGAGCGCATCGCGGAACTACGACCCTTCGGCGGACCTTGAGAAAATCAAGGCGCCCGTCATGTGGGTGAATTCCGCGGATGATTTCATCAACCCGCCGGAACTGACAATGGCCCAGACCGAAGTGAAGCGGTTGAAGAAGGGGCGGTTTATCTTGGTTCCCGCTTCGCTTGAAACCTACGGCCATGGAACCCACACGCACGCGGAGGTCTGGCAGGGATACTTGAAGCAGTTGCTCGAGGAATCCGGGAAATGAGCGCGAGAAGATGCTGGCTCGGCACGATTGCGGCGGCGGGCGCGCTGGCCTTGCTGTCCTCCGCCGGGGCCGTGACGCGCGCGCAAAACGCGAACGCGCCGCCAACCCAGGGCGAAGCGCTTTACCGCGCGCATTGTGCCTCATGCCATGAAGGGCAGGTTGCGCGCGCCCCCGCGCGCAGCGCGATCCGACAGATGTCTCGCGAGAATATCCTCGACGCGCTTATGAACGGCGCCATGAGGCAGCAAGCCGCGACGCTCTCGGCAAATGACAAGGTGGTGCTTGCGGAATATCTTGGAAAAACTCCGGAGAGAATAGCCTCGCCTCTCGGGATCGGCCATAGCTCTAGGAGTGAAGACGGCATTCCAGAGCCGCCCGAGTACGCCGATACGCGCAACATCATCATCGACGCATGCGGGTCGGATCGCATTTACTCACCGTTTGCGCCGAAACCGGATGACCCGCACTGGAACGGCTGGGGCGTCGATGGGACACAGCATCGGTTTCAGCCGGCGGCCATGGCGGGGCTGCGCGCGGAGGATCTTCCGAAGCTGAAATTGAAATGGGCGTTCGGTTATGAGGAAGCGAATCAGGCTTACGCCCAGCCGACGGTGGTGGGTGGGCGCGTGTTCGTAGGGAGCGCGGCTCGGAAAGTCTATTCGATCGACACCCGTCGAGGATGCATTTACTGGCGAATCGACACGGATTCTCCTGTGCGCACGGCGATTACAGTGGGCGAATTTACCGGCGTACATGACAAGGCGACCTCCAACGCGCCTCCCACGCATTGGGCCGCGTATTTCGGCGACCAGCACGGGAATGTTTATGCGGTGGATGCTGCGAATGGCGGGCCGCTTTGGAAGACCCGCCTTGATCCGCATCCGGATGTGCACGTCACCGGTGCGCCGACACTCGCAGACGGCCGGCTCTACGTGGGCGTTTCATCGCTGGAGGAGGTGAGCGGGGCTGATGCGACAGACGAATGTTGCAAATTCCGCGGCAGTGTGTCGGCGTTGGACGCGGCCACGGGCAAAGTGATGTGGAAGACCTACACGATCGCCGATGCGCCCGCGCCCGTGCGGAAGAATGCGCAAGGGGTGCAGCTTTGGGGGCCGTCCGGCGCAGGAATCTGGTCCTCGCCTACCGTGGATCTGGCGCACCATATGGTGTACGCGACGACCGGCGACAATTATTCCGATCCGCCCACGGACACGTCCGATGCTTTCATGGCGTTCGATCTGGAGACTGGATACCAGGAGTGGTCGAGCCAGATGTCGCACCGGGACGCGTACAACATCGACTGCGATCTTCCCGGCGAGAAGCAGGTGAATTGCCCGGCGTCGAAGGGGCCGGATTTCGATTTCGGATCGTCGGCGATTCTGGTCGATTTGGGCCACGGGCATCGAGCTCTGGTGGCCGGGGCGAAATCCGGCGTGGTCTATGCCGTCGATCCGGACGCGCGCGGGAAGCTTTTGTGGCAGCGGCGCGTGGGGCGTGGCGGGACGCTTGGCGGGGTGCAGTGGGGCTCGGCGGCGGACGCGAACAATATCTATGTGGCGGTTTCCGATGTGCAGCGGCGGGCTGCGGCCCCCGGTTCAACGGCCGGGCGCGATTCCGTTTATGGGGTGCCGTTCGAGCTCGATCCGAAGATCGGCGGCGGGGTTTGGGCGCTGAGTCTTGCCAGCGGCGACGTTGTTTGGCACACGCCGCATCCGGGGTGCACGAAGCCGGGATGCAGCCCGGCGCAATCGGCCGCGGTGACGGCGATTCCGGGCGTGATTTTTTCGGGCGGCGTCGATGGGCACCTGCGCGCGTATTCAGCCAAGGACGGCAGCATCCTTTGGGACATCGATACCGAGCGCGCCTACCTGACGGTGAACGGCGTGAAGGCTGGCGGCGGATCGTTGGATGAATCTGGACCGGTGATTGTCGGCGGGATTTTGTACGTGAATTCGGGTTACTTCTTTCAGGGCAGCACGGCGGGAAATGTGCTGCTGGCGTTTTCCGTCGACGGCAAATAGCGAACGGTTTTCCCCATACTTCTCGCCGGGCGTCGCGATTGAAGAACCCCGCGCCGTGCGACAATCATCCATCGCGTGACCATCGCTCTCAATAATCCGGTGAAGTTTTTGCGCGGCGTAGGGCCCGAGCGAGCTGCCGCGCTAGCAGAACGCGGCATCATGACCGTGGCCGACCTGCTAGGGTATCTTCCGTTTCGCTACGAAGATCGTGTGCGGTTTACGAAGATCGCCGAAATCGTTCCCGGGCAGATTGCGACCGTGTTCGGCGAGGTCGGAGCAGGCGGCGGCAACACCGTGCGATTTCGGGGCGGCGGGCGGCCCCCCGTGTTTCACCTGACGATTCGCGACGGCTCGGGCCAGCTGCACGCGCGCTTTTTTCATGGCGCGTACCTCGAAGGCCGCTTGAAGGAAGGCCAGCGGCTGGTGGTGCACGGAAAGGCCGATTTCGATCCGCACCGGCCGAACCGGCTCGAAATGGTGAATCCCGAAATCGAAGTCGTCAGCGCGGCGGATGAAGCGCCCGGCGACTCGACCGAGGTGGGGCGGATCGTCCCGGTTTACGAGGCGATCGGCGGGATCAGTTCGCGCATGTTGCGGAAAATCATGTACGCCCTGTTGCGCGATTTCGATGGAAACGTGCCCGATCCGCTGCCCGCGGAAATTCGCGAACGGTACCGGTTCCCCGCGCGACGCGAGGCTCTGCTGTATTCTCATTTCCCGCCGAAGGACGGAAGCGTGGAGAAGTTGAACACGTTCCGCAGCCCGGCGCAGGCGCGGCTGATTTTCGAGGAGTTCTTTTATTACCAGCTGGCGATGGCGCTGCGGCGGCTGCGCGAACATCGCGTGCAGGGCATTGCGATGCGCGTGCGCGAGGACAAAGTGCGCGAGGCGCTGAAGCGGATTTTGCCGTTTAAGCCCACGGCTGCGCAGAAGCGCGTGCTCGCAGAAATCGCCGCGGATCTCGAGCGGCCATATCCCATGCACCGCTTGCTGGAAGGCGACGTGGGCAGCGGAAAGACCATCGTGGCGCTGGAGGCCGCTACGATCGCCATCGAAAACGGTTACCAGGCCGCGCTGATGGCGCCCACCGAAATCCTGGCGGCGCAGCACTTTCTTTCGGCGCGGCGAATCCTGGGGCCGGTCGGGTACGGCGTCGATTTGCTGGTTAGCGGACAGAAACGCGCCGAGCGCGAGGAGATTCTGGGGCGCGTGGCGAGCGGCGAGACGAAATTACTGGTCGGTACGCATGCACTGATCGAGAATCCCGTGGCCTTTGCAAAGCTCGGGCTTGCGATCGTGGACGAGCAACACCGCTTCGGCGTGCTCCAGCGCAAGCGGCTGATCGACAAAGGCTGCGCCCCGCACGTGCTGGTCATGACGGCGACGCCGATCCCGCGCACGCTGGCCCTGACGCTGTTCGGCGATCTGGATATTTCCGTCATCGACGAGCTGCCGCCCGGCCGTACGCCGATCGATACGCGGTGGGCCAGCGAATCGCAGCTCGCGGGTGTCTGGGAATCTCTGCGCCGCGAAATCACCGCGGGTCGCCAGGCGTTTGTGCTCTATCCGGTGATCGAAGAATCTAAACGGGAGTTGAAGGCGGCGACAGCCGAGTACGAGCGGTTGGCGAAAACGGTTTTCCCGAAGCAGCGCGTGGGGCTGTTGCACGGGCGATTGAAGAACGAAGAGAAAGACGACGTGATGGAGCGTTTTCGCCGCGCCGAGCTGGATATTCTGGTCGCGACGACGGTGATTGAAGTCGGCGTAGACGTGCCGAACGCGACCGTAATGGTGATCGAGCATGCGGAGCGTTTCGGCCTGGCGCAGCTGCACCAGTTGCGCGGACGGATCGGGCGCGGAAAGGAAAAATCGCACTGCATCCTCGTTGCGCCGAAAACGATCGCCGGCGAAGCGCGCGAACGGATCGAAACGATGGTGGCCACCTCGAACGGATTCGAAATCGCCGAGCGCGACCTGAAATTGCGGGGGCCGGGGGAATTTTTCGGGACCCGGCAGCACGGCGATGCGGCGTTCGCCTTCGCGCAGCCGCTGCGGGATCGCGAGCTGCTGGAATTCGCGCGACGCGAGGCGTTTGCGCTGGCCGAACATCCGGCGCGCGCAGACGCGGTGGTCGCCGAGCTCGAAAAAGTGAGCCCGGCGTGGCGCAAACGCTATCAATTGGCGTCGGTCGGGTAAAAAGTGCGGCCTCCCGCCGGCTCTTCCTGAGACAAAGTCATGCGCGTAATCGCAGGAACATTCCGAAGCAGACTTCTGAAAGGCCCGGGCAAACTGCGCCTCCGCCCTACGAGCGATCGTCTGCGCGAGACGCTTTTCAACATCCTCGGTCGCGCGGTCGAGGATTCGCTTTTCGTCGATCTTTACGCCGGCACGGGCGCGATCGGAATCGAGGCCATCAGCCGCGGGGCAAAAGAAACGATCTTCGTGGAATCCCACGCCGCGACGACGCGGCTGATCCGCGCGAATCTGGACGCCCTGAAAATAGAAGCCGGCGCCGAAGTGATCGAAGCAGCGGCGCTTCGCGGCCTCGAACGCATCGCCTCGCGCCATCTCCTCGCGGACTTCATATTTCTCGACCCACCGTATGAAGACGAACAGGGCCTTTCGGACGTTCTCGACTATCTCGATGATTCTCATGTGATTGCGCCGCTGGGGATGGTGATCGTCGAGCATCGCAACAAGGTCGACATGCCGGAGCGCCTGCAACGTCTGGAACGCACCCGCCTCATCGAGCAGGGCGACGCCGCGCTTAGTTTCTATCGGCTGGCAGCCGCAGCCTAGCCCGGGCGCATCACATCGTTCGGGTATACTATCCGTCCCTATGGCTTCCCTCTCGCCGGTCGAGTTTCGCTCGGCCGATAGCCAACTCGTTGAGCTGCCGCCGCACGCGCGGTTGCCGCGTCTGGACCTGGGCATCGACTGGGAATCGCGCGGCGAGATTTTTCGGTCGAGCGTCGCCAGCGTGCTCACCGGTCCGCCCACGCCGAAGGATTGGGAGCTCAAGCGGATCCGGACGCCGCGGATCGACTGGATCGAAGGAAAGATGCCCGGCCGGGCCTTCATGGCTGCGGTGCTCTGGCACGTCGTGATTATCTGGCTTCTGATCTCGCCGATCTGGGGATTCCTGCCGGAGGTAAAGCCGAACCTCGCGCCGCTGGAGGTGGATATGGTGGTTTACGATCCACCCGATCTGCCCAAAATCACTTTGCCGGCGAACACGCCGAGGAAAAAGGCAGAGGAAGCGCCGAAGCAGCCCGTCGAGCAGCAGGCCGAGAATTTTCATCCGCGGCAGACGATCATTTCGATCCCGGTGCGCGTCACCCATCCGCGGCAAACTTTGATACGTCCGGATGCGCCCGCTGCGCCTCCGAAAATTGTGACGCCGCTGCCGAATATCGTCGAATGGGCGGGCGCGAAATTACAGCGCCCGCATCTTGAACTTGCTCCCACCGCGTCGACGCCGAAATTGAAACAGCGGACACTGGCTGATGCCAAGGCACCCGATGTTGCGAGCACCGAAAAGAATCCGGGACCAATCGACATAGCGCCTTCGCAGATCACCATCGCAAAGCCGAAGCTAGCGCTCGATGCGATGTCGACCTCGACGGCCCGACGCCGCGAGGCGCATGCCGAAGCCGCTGCGGCGCCCGACGTTGGAGCCGCCGGGGAACAGGGCGGATCCAGCCTGCGCAGTCTGATCGCGCTTTCCGCGACACCCGCTCCACCCGCGCCGAATGTGAAGGTACCTGACGGAAATCTCGCCGCGCGCATTTCGATTTCGCCGGAGGGGGGAAAGGCCGGCACTGCGGCGGGCGCGAAAGCCGGTGCGACGGTTTCAGGAGCCGGCGGCGCGGGATCGGGAAGCGCAGCGGGAGTCGAAGGCGGTGCCAATGGAGCGGGTGCCAGCAATCTACCGGCGGCGATCAGCGTCAGCTCGCCCACGCCGCGGCCCGGCAACGGCGGCCTGGGCGCGAACCGGCCGCTGAACCTGAAGGTCACGACGCCTTTGACGCCCTCAAGCGACACGCGCCGCGGGCCGACCGACGTCAGCCACCTCGACCCGAGCATCCCGCCCGAAAAAATACTTTCGGGCAAGGAAGTCTACACGTTGCACGTCAACCTGCCGAATCTCACGAGCGAAAGTGGCAGCTGGATCATGGATTTCGCCGAGCTCGATGAGGCGTACAGTCCGAGAGCGCACGACGAGAAGCTTGTGGCCTGCCCCGAACCGATCGCCAAAGCCGATCCGAAATACCCGCCTGAGCTGATCAAGGCCCACGTGCGCGGGCAAATCGTCCTCTACGCGATCATTCGCAAGGACGGCTCGGTCGATAGCATCCAGGTGGTCCGCGGACTCGATCCGCAGCTGGACCGAAACGCCATGGACGCCCTGGCGCAGTGGAAATTCCGCCCGGGCACGCACGCCGGCGTGCCGACGGATTTCGAAGGCGTCGTCTACGTGCCCTTCAGCTACATCAATCCGCGCGAATAGCGCGCTGCGATTTTGGCGTCTCGCCCGAATCAGGCCGACAAAACATGCATCAGGCGGTCGATCTGTTCGGCGGAGTTATAAATCGACGGCGAAATCCGCAATGCGTTCTCGCGCAGGCTCACATGGATATTCGCTGCGCGAACTCTTTCATATAGCGCCGTGGTCTTGTCCGGCTGGCTCGCCGAAACGCAAACGTACGGCCCGCGCCTCGCGCGCTCCTCGGGCGATGCGAGCGCACATCGGTCGCGCGGCAAGCACGCGACGATTTTTCCGGTGAGCGAATCCACGTATTTCGCGACCTCATCCAGTCCGATCCGCAAAATCAGATCGAGCGAGGCATCGTATGCGGCGAGATTCATGAAATTCGCGGTTTCCGGCGAGTCCCATCGCCGCGCGCCGGGGACAGCTCGATAGGCCCGCGCGTGCATGGAGTGAAAATCGTGCGCGCCTTCGAGCGCCATGAAATAGACAGCGCCCAGCGGCAACCGCTCGATCCATTCCTCCGCAATCCAGAAGAAGCCCGAGCCGTAGGGACCCAGCATCCATTTGTATCCGCTCGATACCGCCATCGTGGCGCCCGTCGCGCGGATGTCGAGCGGCCCGGAGCCCGCGAACTGCGTAATATCGAGTACCAGCGCTGTGCCGAACTTGCGGCAGGCTTCGCCGAGCGGGGAATAATCCATGCGCGCCCCGTTGTCGAAACGCACCAGGCTCGCCGAAATGACGCGGGTCTGCGGACCGAGATGCGCGATGTAATCTTCCGCGCAAAGGAATCGGCTGCGCGGCTCGATTACGCGCACCCGCAGTTTCCCCGCCTGCTGGTAGCGCAGCCACGTCGAAAAATGCGCCGGAAATTCGCCGACGCCAACGAGCACTTCGTCGCCCGACTTCCAGTCGATTCCCGCCGCGACCGCCGCCAGGCCGGCGCTGGCGCCACTGGTTACGGCGATCTCCTCGGGCTTCGCGGTGATCAAACTCGCCGCTTTTTCGCGGATGCGATTGGGCAGATCGAAATATGCATGGTCGCCCAAACGGTCGGGCCGCTTCTTCCACTCGAGCGCTTCCTGTGCTGCGCGAATCGAGGCGAGCGGCAGCGGCGCCTGCAGCGACGCATTTAGATACGCCACGCCTTCGAAATCCGCGAACTCCTGCTGGTAATTCGTAGACAATGCCCTACCCTCCCCTGGCCCATTCATCTTATCCGTGCCGAGGGCCGCCCGGAAGGCGTACACGACTCACCGCCGGGGACAAATTGGACTGCGGGCGTCGATTCGGCGTGGAGCTTCCAGATAAGCGGAAAGAACAAGCTGAGCATTGATCCTACGCACGATGGCGCGGACCTAAGTCTTTGGGTGAATCGAATCTCCAGCGACGAGTCCGGTTCGAGCCATGCATCGCTCGAGAAATCCGAGCTGCCCTTTGGATATCCGCTTCCGTGCCGCCGGGAGCGAAAACCAACCGGCGCGGTCAACTTCAGGAAATTCCTGCATCTTGCCCGATTTTGGCGGCCACTCCATTGAAAACGTGTTGCTGCGGATCTCGTGCGGAGAGCAATCTCCTTCAAACGCCCAAGCCGTCACTAACTTCCCACTCGGTTGTTTGATTTCGTCGAGCGCGATGAAATCCCCGCTCGGAACGATGCCGGTCTCTTCCTCGAATTCGCGCTTGGCGGCATCGAGCGGTTCCTCATCTTCCGTGTATTCGCCCTTCGGTATCGACCAGGCGCCAAGATCTTTCTTTCTCCAAAACGGGCCGCCGGGATGCACCAGGAAGAATTCCACGTCCGCCTTGCGCCGCCGGAACATCAGCAGTCCCGCGCTCGTTTTCCTCATATGTCTGCCTGAGCTTCATCCCATGCGGAGTTTCTAGAAGTGGCCCCGGAGCTCGCGGAACGTGGAAAGGATCAGCAGGCGGCCAGAACCACTTTCGAGCTCGGATTTTTCCAGCTCCCACGTGGCCGAGTGCGGAATGAACACGGCGTTCAGACCCGATTGCAGAGCCGGATTGATATCGCTGCGCGGGCTGTTCCCGACCATCCAGCCGTGCGATTTCACGATTTTGAATTGCTCGATCATCCGGCCATAGGTCGATGAGTCCTTTTCCAGCACGATTTCGATGTGGTCGAAATGCGGCTGCAAACCCGAGCGCTCAACCTTCGCGGCCTGTTCGGCCGGCTCGCCCTTGGTCAACAGGATCAGCCGGTGATGCTTCGCGAGATACGCGAGCGTTTCCGGCACACCGTCCATGATGTGCGGCGGCGTAGCTTCCAGCTCGCGCGCCATCTGTTCGATATCCTTCACGATCTCGCGGCGCGCTGAGTTCCCGGCTAGCTTCAGGTAGGTATCCTCGAGCGAGCGGCGAAAACTGCGGACGCCATAGCCGTGCTGGCGGATATTGCGGCGCTCGGTTTCATTCAAAATGTGCCGGATATATTCCCTCGTGTAGCCGAGATGCTCGAGACGCGTGATGAAATCATCGATCGTCTTTTCAAAAAAGATATTGTTTTCCCAAAGCGTGTCGTCAGCGTCGATGAGCAGAGTGTGGCGTGCCATGCCGGGATGCCTGAAACTGAATTTTGCGCCAGCGGAAAAGATAAGAGAAGTGATTTCTCGACGACGCGCGACGCAAATTAAGCGAGGGCGGGAAGGAACTCGTACCGCTCGATCTGCGCAGCCACCCCGTTGCGTCCATCCTGCGTATCGACGCGCAGCACCCGGGCGTAGCAGCGGATATGCACGTCACCAGCGAGGGTAATTTGTTGCGGAAGGGTCAGAACAAACTCGATCGAACTGCCGGATTCCAGATTCGCCTCGATCAGGAAATAAAGTCCGCGGAAACTTACGTCGCGCGTCTCGCCGGACTTTTCGGTGATGCCGTTCCCGGCTGAAAACCGGACCTTTAGCGGAAGCATCATCGAAAATCGCCGGGCGGCGCGACGCTCCACACCATTTTCCATAGGCCCTCCACGGCTTGGAACTGAGCCAAAACTACCATCGGGCGACGGACGGTGCAACGGCTTTCGCGGAGTGCTCGGCTCGCCAAGCGCGAAAAAACCGGCGCGCGCGCCATGGAAGCTCGCGAGGATGTATGTTTGACCTCCGCAAGCGGTGCCGCTAGGATGGATCCATGGCCGATTCCGGCTCCTACCTTTATCCTCGGAAACACCCCCGGGCCCAGCTCAAGATGCCGGCGCGAATCCGTTGGCATGGTCCGATCGGTATGCGCCTGGAAGCCACCGAGACCGTCGACGTTTCTCGGGATGGGATGCTGTTTCATCGCAGCGAGGCCTGCGATTGCATGGCGCGCATGTGGGTACTGTTCCCATTTGATTCCGGCGCGGGCACGCAGCCGGAAACTCCGGCGCGCGTGGTGCGCGTGGAGCCGGATCCCGAGGGCGGATATTGGGTCGCGGTCCGATTTGAGAACACCGCGCGGCCCGCTAAGCTGGCCGCGGGTACCGAGCGGCGCGGCTCGGAACGGATTCCGTTTGCATTGCCGATTTTCGTTCGCCTGGCCGGAACGCCCTGGCCCGAAGAGTTCATGACCCAGGATATTTCAAAGCACGGCACGCGTTTTGAGACGTCGCACATTTACGCTCCGGGCGATAAAGTACTGGCGAAAATCCCGTGGGGCGAATGGTCGAAGACGGGAGAGGTCGCCGGACGCGTGGTGCGTGTCCAGGCCATGGAAGACTCGCCCGGCCTCGCGCCCGTTGCGAATCCCGAAGATGGCAAGAGCGCCATGATCACTTCGGTTGCCGTGGAATGGATGCGAGTCGACAGGTCCTGAGCCGCAAATTCTCTCACGCCGGCGTGATTCCCTCGTGCAGAATGGCTTCCCGAACATCCTGATGGCAGAGGTTTTTCATCGAAATCTTTTCCTGGCCGGGCCCGCGGGCCGCCTGGAAGCGCTGCTTTGGACTTCCTCGAACGCGGAGCCGCCGTTCGTGGCCGTCGTCTGCCATCCGCATCCTCTGTACGGTGGCACGATGCACAATAAAGTCGTGTACCAGGTGGCCAAAGCGCTGCATTCGCGAGGCGCGACCGTGCTGCGATTCAATTTTCGGGGCGTCGGCCACAGTGGGGGAGCGCACGACAACGGGCGCGGCGAACAGGACGACGTCGGCGCGGCGATCGATTATCTGGCGACGGAATTTCCCGGGCGGCCGGTCCTTCTGGCGGGTTTCAGTTTCGGATCGTGGGTTGGTCTGTGCGTGGGGTGCGGAGACGAGCGGGTTCAGCGGCTGATTGGGCTGGGTTTGCCGGTCGATAACGTCGATATGAGCTTTTTGCAGAGCTGCTCGAAACCGAAATTGATCATCCAGGGCGGAAACGATCAATTCGGCTCGCGACCGAAGCTCGAAGCGCTGTTTGCCGGGCTGCCCGAGCCGAAGGAGCTTGCGATGGTCGAAGGTGCCGACCACTTCTTCACAGGGCAGCTCGACCAGGTCGCCGCGGCGATAAATCGGTGGCTGGACCAAGCGCCCTAGCATCGGCCGATCTTCGCGATCACTTCCGTGGCTCGAACAATTTGAGGAACTGATCGCGCGGGGCGGGCTCGAGCCCGATCACCTCGAGGTTCGCGCGGACATGTTCGACGCGGCTCATACCCGCCAGCGCCGTGGTGACGCTGGGCACGGAGCGCGCAAACTGAAGTGCACTCACGGAATCCTTGTTCAATCCCAGCGATTCGCCGATGTATTTCGGCAAATTCCGCGTGAGCTGGCCCTGCAGGAGCGCCGCGCTTGTGATCAGCGTGATTTTCAGGGCGCGCGCCGCTTGCACCATCGCCATTGTTTTGCCTTCGACCACCTGATTGGCGCGCACGAGCGCTTCGGGCATGGCGAGATTCAGCGGCAGCTGCACGAAGCGGAAACAGTGATCGTCCCCGCCGGCTTCGCGCGCGATTTCCTCGACCGACGCGAGCGAAAGATACCCCGGCGATTTGGAGTCCTCACGGAAGGCGTTCCACGTCGCGAATCCGTACGCGCCGATTTTCCCTTCGCCGACCGCGGATTCCAGAAACTTGAAAGCTTCCAGTACGCGCGCACGAAATTCCTGCGGCGGCACTTCCCCGAGTTGCGTTTCCGGATTGTGCAGGTAGAAGACGTCCACGCACTCGACGCCCAGATTGCGCCGGCTGCGGTCGAGCTGGTCGGCCAGGTAACGCGGCGTCATGCAGTGGCAGCCCGCGGCGATGTCCTCGGGGCGAAAAACTCCAGGTTCGATGTATTCGTGGGAAAAATATTCGTTGGCGTCATCCGGCATCTGGCCATCGGGCGTCAGAAATCCAGCCTTGGTGCACAGGATGATCTCATCGCGTGCAAAACCCTTGGCGGTCAGTGCGCGCACCGCCGCCCCCACGGAACGTTCGCTGCGCTGAAGCCGATAGTTGATCGCCGAATCGATCACGTTGAGACCGCCTTCGACGGCCGCGATCACGGAGGCCGTGTAGCCTTTGTCCGTGGCTTGGTCCGGTTCGCCCAGATAGGTACCGATCCCGACGGAGGAGAAAACGACTTCCGACGCCACGTTCCGGAAATGGCCCGCGGCGGCGCGCCCCTGAAAGCGTGCCGCGTAGCGCAGCGTCCCCTGCGGGGTCGCGCGGCCAGGCAAGAGCTTGTCGTCGGATTTTGGGGAGACGGACATGAACCTCGCTTCGCGGCGGACATGTACAGAGCCGGCGCAGTATAGCAATTCTTTAAGCCAAGGCGGCGCTCATCGCCGATAAACGCCGGCAGGATCCGGCGCTACGGGATGACGCGGGCGGCGAGTTCTTCGACGGCTTCCGATGCCTGTGCGGCTTCCACGCTGGCGGCGTCGAGCAGCTGGCGGGCCTCGATTCGAATTTTCGGCAGGTGGCGAGCGAAGGCTATGGCGCCAAGGATGGCGATGACTCCGCCGATTGCCAGTGTATGCGGTGCGCCGATACGGTCGGCGGACCAGCCCGAGAGCAGGGCTCCGAACGGCGCCACGCCCAGGAACATCATCGAGTAGACGGCCATGGTGCGGCCGCGCAGGCGGTCGGGGACCATCGACTGGATCAACGTGTTGGTGGAACCCATTTGCGTCATCACCGAAAAGCCGACGGGAATCAGCAGCACCGCCGATAGAATCCACCAGTGCGAGAACGAAAACAGGATCAGGGCTAGACCGAATGCGGCGCAGGCGATCGAAACGATCCGCGACAATCCTCGGACGCCGCGGCGCGACGCCAGCATCAGCGCGCCGATCAGGGCGCCCAAGCCGGCGGAAGTCATCAGGATTCCCAGCGTGCGCGCGTTACCGTGCAGGATCTTCGCGGCGAATACCGGCATGAGCACGGCGTACGGCATGGCCACCAAGCTCACCAGGCCAACCAGCAGGAGCAGCGCGCGAATGGGCCCGGCGTGGCGCACGAAGCGAAATCCCTCCGCGATATGCTCGAAAGGCGAAACGGATTCCGCCGCACGTGGCCTCACCGGAACCTTCATCAGCAAAAGGCCGGCGATCACCGCGATGTAGCTCACCGAATTTGCAAAAAAGCACCAGCCCTCGCCGAAACTCGCCACCAGGATTCCCGCGATCGAAGGGCCGATGATGCGCGCGGCGTTGAACATCGAGGAATTGAGCGCGATCGCGTTCATCAAATCCTCGCGCCCAACCATCTCAACCAGGAACGACTGGCGTGCGGGAATATCGAACGCGTTGACCACGCCCATGAGCGCCGCGAGGATGATGACCTGCTCGACGGTCACATGTTTGGAGAGCGTCAGCCCCGCCAGAATCCCCGCGATGATCATGGAAGCAAACTGCGTGGTGATCACGATCTTGCGGCGATTCAGCCGGTCCGCCACAAGGCCGGCAAATGGCGAAATCAGAAGCACGGGAAGCTGGCCCGCGAACGTGACCGTGCCGAGCAGAAGCGACGAGCCGGTGAGCCGGTAGACAAGCCAGGCCTCGGCGACCATGTCCATCCACGTGCCCACGAGCGAAATGATCTGTCCGCTGAAGAAAAGCTGAAAATTGCGATGCCGGAGCGAGCGGATCGTGTCCTGGAACTTTGATTGCCGTGGAGCAGCGGCGACGGTCGTGCTCTTCTCGGACATCGATCTTTCAATTGTACGACGCAACGCCACACGCCGCGCGGGTGGATTGCGGTGAAGTCTTCGTCACACGCCAAATTTCCGCGGCTCGCCGGAAGCAGCAGGGGGGCCCGGAGGAGCAAGCAATCGGCTGCAGGCGCGCAGAATGCGGCGATACGGCCATTCGCCGCCGCGAAAAAGAATTTCGCCCTCGCGCGGCTTCGAATAAAACCAACGGGTGACAAGCGCCAGATGCTCGCCGAGTTCCACCGGCACAGCCCGCAGGCCGTACCGCGCGCGGAAATCAACTTCCCCGGCCACAGCAGCCAACGATGCTGTATCGGCGGCAGTCTGGGGCGCCGTGATGGCCGCACCCTCGCTTTTCGGCTCCAGGCGCTCGCGTAGGATGGCCTCGACAGAGCGCGGCTGGCTCGAGAGCTCGATGAAATTCAGCACGCACGGCTCGTCGAGAAATCCAGAGCGCAACGGAAAAACCATGACGGTTTTTTCCTCAGCCGAGCGCTGCAGGATCACGCCGTCGAGGTCTTCGATGCGTCGCGCGATTTCCGGCACGCCGCCTAGCGCGCCGGAAACTTTTTCCAGGCGCTTGTGCAGCGCGGCGGCGCGCTCGAAATCGAGCGCTTCACTCGCGGCTTCGCGCTCGCGTTCGAATTTCGCGGTCAGGGCGGCGCCGGCGGTGTCGAGCGTCTCCAGCACGGTCGCGACTTCTGCGTCGTACGCCTGCTTCGTGCAGCCCGCGAAGCACGGCGCGAGGCACATTTTCATCTCCGAATAAATACAGCCCGGGAATTCCGGATCGCGCCGGATTTTGATCTGGCAGCGGCGAATTTTGAAAAGATCGAGGAAGCCTTCGGCAAACGAATCGGCCGAACGGCGGGAGGCGAAGGGGCCAAAATAAAAGCCGCCGTCACCCGCAAGCCGGCGGGTGACGTAACACCGCGGGTATTCATTTCGCAGATTCACTTTCAGCAGCGCGGGCGTGCGCAGGCGCAGGGCGTCGCGGTAGCGGTCCGGGAAATTGGCGCGCGCCTGCTGGTAGAGCACGAGTGTTTGCTCGAATTTCGATCCAGTGACGCGATAACGGATGCGCGCGGCGACATCGCGAAGGTTGAGGCGCTTGGTGGCGGCGTCGGGCCGGGCAAGCAGGCGTTCCGCTGCACGACGCAGGTCAGCGGTGCGGACAAGGTGCGGGCTGGCGCCAGCGGCCCGCATTTCGACGAGAAAAACCCCGGGACGCGCAGGAACAGCAGCAAAAAAAGCGTCTTCCTTCGCGGGATCGAATTCGACGAGGCCGTTGAGCGAAAGCATGTGGGAAGAATACATTCAATCTCGAGTTTCCGGTTGGCCAGGGAACGGTTCCTATGCGCGAAGCCCCTACGTCGCAGCGCCATTGCGCAGGAGGATATCGCTATTTTTATTGTGCTGGCGCCAAGCGCGAAGAATCGAGAACGGCCAGATGGCGCGCCAGGCGCCGAGGATTGCGCCCTTCCAGGTCAGGCGATAGTTTTCGCCGCTGCCGTCGAGATACATGTAACCGCGCTCCTGTTGCCAGGGGCCGTAACGGCCCAGGCGCCGCTTGAGCTCTGCGATTTCTTCACCATCCGCTGGCAGGACGGGCAGCGCGCCACGCGTGATTTCGTTAACCAGCATGCGGTGAATGCGATACAGCGTGAAAACGTCGGTGACCTCGGGCAACTGGAAGACAGGATTTTGCCGCAGCGGAAAAAGGAGTGCCGCCGCGAGATTCGTGTTCGTGTCGACCTGCAGTTGCTCGGAGCATCGCGTAACGAATTCGATGTAGCCGGAATTTTTCATCGCAGACATGACAAAGGTGACATCCGCCCATTCTTGCGTGTGGAGATTGCTGAGCAGCGCCATGTACGCTTCGCTCGAGCCGGCGATCTTCCAGAGACGGACGTAGGTGACGAGCTCGAAATTCCAGGCGGCGAATTCGGAGAGGCGCGGTTCCATGAATGCACGGGCTGGCACCGGAAGCCCCTCCCACGCGACCGGTCGCGGATCGATTTTCGCTTTATAACGGAAGCGAGCGCGCAGAAAGATAGGGCTGAAAACGAAGAGGATGACGTAGAACCATACTATGAAAAGGATCGCGAAGTGGAAGGCATGAATCACGAAGCGCTAGGCTCCGAAAGACTTCATCACCCATGACGCGATGACGAGCCGCTGAATTTCGCTCGTACCTTCGTAAATTTCGGTGATGCGGGCGTCGCGATAGGCTCGCTCGACGGGATATTCGGAACTGTAGCCATTGCCGCCATGAATCTGAATCGCTTTGTGAGCCACGCGCGTGGCCATTTCGCTGGCGAAAAGCTTCGCCGTGGCGGCTTCCATCGAGAATCGCGCGCCGGAATCCTGTTTCCAGGCAGCGCGGCGGACCAGCAGACGGGCAGCGTCAATTTCAGTCGCCATATCGGCCAGCATGAACTGAATGGCTTGAAATTCGGCGATGGGATGGCCGAAAGCTTGGCGCTCGCGCGCGTAGGCGAGTGCCGCTTCGAATGCGCCCTGCGCGATGCCGGTGGCCTGCGAGCCGATGCCGACGCGGCCGCCGTCGAGAAGCGACAGCGCGATTTTGTAGCCCTGCCCTTCCTCCCCGATCCGATTGGCGACGGGAACTTCGCAGTCGACGAACGCGAGCCCACAACAAGCGGTGGCGTGGATACCGAGCTTTCTTTCTTCCTTGCCGACAACGAACCCGGGCGTGCCTGTCTCAACGAGCAGCGCCGTGATTCCCTTCTCACCTTTTTCGGGCTGCGCGTTGACGTAGACGATTCCGGCGTCGGCCACGGCGCCGTTTGTAATCCAGGCTTTCGAGCCGTTGATCACGTAGCGATCGCCCTTGCGAATCGCCCGGGTGGCGAGCGCGGCGGCGTTCGATCCAGCCTGTGGTTCGGTGAGTGCGTAGCAACCGATTTTTTCGCCGCGCGCGTAGGGGGCCAGGAATTTCTGCTTCTGGTCCTCGGTGCCGTAGGTTTCGATGCTGGCGCAGTAAAGCGAATTCTGCACCGACAGAATGACCGCCGTTGAGGCGCACACGCGCGCAATTTCCTCGATCACGATCGAGTAGGCAACGTGATCCATCGCCGACCCGCCGTACTTTTCCGCGACGCAGACGCCGGTAAGGCCGAGCTCACCGGCCTTGCGGATGATTTCACGTGGGAAATGGCCCGTTTCGTCCAGCTCGCGGGCCACGGGCTTTACCTCTGTCTCGGCGAATTCGCGAACGGTCCGCTGGAGAAGTTCTTGGTCTTCGGTCAGCTCAATATGCATGCGCGGGCCATCATTTACCGGCTAAATTCGATTGTACAGCGGATTGTGCAGGGTGTTCCCACGCTTCGGCGGTTCGCGCCCTCCCTGACTCGGGGTTATAATTTTCAACGCCCTGCCGTAAGGAGAATCGAAATGGAACAGCGGGTCAATGGACTCAAGGCCTCTCCCAAGGCTTACCAAGCGATGGCGGCGCTTGGACACTTCGTGGATTCCTGCGGGTTGGAGCGGCCGCTGCTGGAGCTCGTAAAAATGCGTGCCTCGCAGATCAACGGCTGCGCCTACTGCCTGGACATGCACAGCAAGGACGCCCGCGCCCTCGGCGAGACCGAGCAGCGCCTCTACGCTCTGAATGCCTGGCGCGAGGCTCCGTTTTATACCCCACGAGAACGGGCAGCGCTGGAATGGACCGAGGCGATCACGTTGATTTCCGAGACCCACGCACCGGATGACGCCTATCAGCGTGCGGTAAAAGAGTTCACCCCGGAGGAATTCGCGAACCTCACGCTGGCGATCGCCACGATCAATAGCTGGAACCGCCTCTCGATGGCCTTCCGCATCGTGCCCGGCTCCTACCAGTCCAATTTGCAGCCCCTGGAGGCCAGGGCCTGAGGCACCCGCCAGACGGCAGGTATCAAATTGGGAGGTCATTCGCTGGATTGCGGGGGGCCGCGTACATCCTCTATACTGAATGAGTAGTTGAATTCACCCGCCGGGCCTCAGGCCGAGGCTTCGCGGATGCCTCAATCGACCGATGACTGACTTAGCCGAGAAAATTAAGAAGAAGCTCAAGGACGAAATCGCTGCCCTCGAGCACGAGCTGCACGACGAGCTGCCGAAGGAAATCAAGGTGGCGCGCGCGCACGGCGACCTGTCGGAAAATGCCGAGTACAAATACGCCAAGGAACGGCAAGGGTACGTAGCCGCGCGGCTCGGCCAGCTGCACAAGCGCATGGCGGACATTTCCATGCTGAACTTGAACAACCTGCCGAAGGACCGCGCTGCTTACGGTTCAACGCTGGTCGTACTCGACGTTGCCAAGTCCACCAAAGTCGAGTACAAACTGGTGACGGTGGAAGAAGCCGACGCGACCCAGGGGCTGATTTCGACCACGTCCCCGATCGGGCGCGCGCTGCTGGGCAAAAAGGTCGGCGATGAAGTCCAGGTGACCACGCCGGCGGGCGTAAAAGAGTACGAAGTCGTCCGCTTGAGGACCATCTACGATGAACAATAGCGGAGCAAACTGGAATTCATGTTAACCCGCGCCATCGGCCGGTATCTCGCCTGGCCCGTTGACGGACTAGCGGCCCTTCTGGCTCCGACGGGAATTCCTCCTAACGTCATTACCTGGTGCGCCCTCATCTCAAATCTTTGGGCGGGAGTGCTTTTCGCCCAGGGGCAGTTTGCGGCTGCCGGCAGCTGCATGATTTTCGCGGGTCTGTGCGACCTGCTCGATGGGCCGGTGGCCCGCCGGCAGAACCGCGTTTCGCTCTTCGGAGGATTCCTCGATTCGATTCTCGACCGTTACGCCGACCTGATACTTTTTCTTGGCTTGCTCGTCTATTATGCGCAGGTGAATCGCTTCCGGTACGCCGTTCTGGCCGGAGCGGCGATGGCTGGCTCGGTGATGGTCAGCTACGCGAAGGCGCGCGCTGAATCGCTGGTGCCGACTTCGGAAATCGGTTTCTGGGAGCGGCCGGAGCGGCTGGTGCTGATGATTCTGGGTGCGCTGACGAACCGAATCGACATCGCCCTGTGGCTGCTCGCGATCGGCCCCAATATCACCGTGATTCACCGCATCCTGCACACATGGAAACAGACCCGCGGCGCCAAGCTCGCACCCGTACCCATGCCGCTGCCCAACAGCAGCGCGCCGAAGCCTCGCGAAGCCTCTCCGATCCTGACGCATTCGGCCGGGCGCGGCCGAATCTAGCATCCGGCCGGGCTCCTCTGGCATCGGATTCACCGGGCGTTAACAAGGTTTGGGGTAAAATCCCCGCACTCAGCTGACCATTCAAATGGAGGCACCGATGGCAATACGCGATTCGTTTCTTCCTGAATTCGAAATGGAAATGGCCACGACCCGCAAGACTCTCGAACGCGTCCCGGAAGACAAAACCGACTGGAAACCTCACAACACGTCCATGGCCATGGGCCGGCTCGCCGGGCACATTGCCGAGATGGCTGGTTTCGCGGCGCAGACTTTCGACGGCGATTCGTTCGACTTTGCACCTCCCGGCGGCAAGCCCGTTCAGCCCACGGTGATGACCTCGCGCTCGCAGCTGTTGGGAATATTCGACAAGAATGTGGCCGCTGCGCGCGAAGCACTCTTGAAGGCCAGCGACGAAGATCTCCACAAGACCTGGACGCTGATGAATGGCGGCAAGACGTTTTTCGCCATGCCGCGAATTCAAATCCTGCGCGGGATGATTCTGAACCACGTCATTCATCATCGCGGCCAGCTCTCGGTATACCTGCGCATGAACCAGGTTCCGGTCCCGTCGATCTACGGCCCGTCGGGCGACGAAGGTACGATGTAGGCAGCGCCGGCATCCCGCTGGCGTTTTTCGTCTATTCGGAATGCCGACGATGGCTATGTAGCCGCCGCCGCTTTGTTTTTCGTCTCAGCCGCTAGGTTCGCGCATTGAGTTGATGCTAAGCTCGCCCTTCCCATGCACCGACTTATTTTCCGAGTCGTATTGGTCGCCCTCGTCTGCTCGAACGCCTCGGCGCAAAACCAGGTGATGAGCCGTCACGATCACACGATGGGCTCGATGCAGCGGGATCTTCCACCGCCCCCGCTCATGGCAGGCATCGGCGATGCCAACCTCAAAATCACGACGAGCTCCGAAGCGGCACAGTCCTATTTCAATCAAGGACTTCGCTTACTCCACGATTTCTGGGATTTCGAATCCTATCGCGCCTTCCAAGAGGCGGTACGCCTCGATCCCAATGCCGCCATGGCGTACTGGGGCGAGTTCGAGGCTCTCAAAATGCACGGCCCGGTGACGGACGAGGCAAAAGCCGCGCTCGAAAAAGCCAAGTCACTTAAGGACAAAGTCACCGACCAGGAGCAGTATTACATTCGCGCAGCTGAACATGAATTAAAGGACGACGAACCTTCGGAAAAAGCCGCCTACCGGCGTGAAATGGAAGCGCTGATCGACAAATATCCCGACGATGTTGACGCCCAGGCTCTTCTCGCTCTCGCAGTCTTGTCCGGCTACGACACGGACGGTCGCCCCCGTGACGGTGAACTCTACGCACAGTCGCTTCTAGGTAATCTGCTCGCCGCGCATCCCGACAACGCGGCCGCCAACCACTATTGGATTCACGCCATGGAGGACAGTTCGCGGCCCGAGCGGGCGCTGCATAGCGCCGACGTGCTCTCGGGCATGGCTCCCAATTCCGGGCACATGGTTCACATGCCGGGACACATCTATTGGCGCGTCGGCGACTACGAAAAGGCTCGCGAATCATTCCTCGCTTCGGTCCACGTCGACGAAGCCTACATGGCCGCCGAACAGATCAGGCCCGACGAGGATTGGAATTACGCGCACAATCTTGCGTATTTGATCGCCGCTTGCGCCGAGGCCGGCCGGTATCACGAAGGTCTCGAGTGGGCCAAGAAGTTCCGTGATATGCCCTTGCCTGTCCCGATGACGTCCGGCCGCTTCGTAGCTTGGGCTGGCGGCAGCGTCGCGCGCGTTCACATCCGTTTTGGCGACTGGCCAGCCGTGCCGCAAGATCCCATTTCCTTCGGCGTGGATCCCGCGTCCGCCACTGTTGCAGCAAAGGCCTACGCAGAGGGCCTGAACACATACGCGAAAGGAATGTTCGCGCTCGATCGCGGAGACCTGCCCGATGGCGGCACGCAAGCCGACGCACTGGATGCGGCGCTCTGGAGACTCGAAGGGACGGGGTCGAAAAAGAAGGACGCCGAGGCTCAAGCGAGCGATGATCCAGCCGAGGATGATCCGTCAGAAATCTTGAATCTGCTGGGAACGATGTCGCTCGATCTCCGCGGCAACCTGAAAGCCGCTCAGGGAGACGCTCTCGGCGGAATCAAGCTGCTGCAACAGGCCGCAGACAAAGAAAAGAATCTAGGCTATTCGGAGCCGCCCCGTTACTTCCGCCCCGAGCAGGAAAGCATCGGCTACGTCTATCTGAAATCGAAGCAGTGGGACAAGGCTCGCGACGCTTTCAACGAGTCATTGAAGGCACGTCCGAAAAGCGGCCACGCCCTCTATGGGATCGCTCAATCCTATGCCATGTCCGGCGACACGGCTCACGCCACGTCTGCCTACCGGGATTTTTTAGCGGCCTGGCAGCACGCCGACGGCGATCTGCCGCAAATCAAGCAAGCGAACGCGTGGCTTGCATCCCACGCCCCGTAAGCGCCCAGCCGCGAAGATCCTTAGTGCCGGCCCGCTGCAGGGATTGAATACTCCGCCTGCGGTGGGTCGACTTTCGGTTTGCGAATGATGGCTTTTTCAGAAATCCGCGCGGCGCGCTCCGCTTTACGCGCACGATCGGCCAATTCCCTTTCCTTGAATTCCGGCAACACCTCCTGCGAAAAAAGCTTCAGTGACGAGCATTGCTGATCGAGCGTGAGCCTTCCCACCTGCCGCACAGCAATCACCTGATCGATGCCAGCCTCTTGGTATTCGCGCAGCGTGTGGCGCAGTTTCTGGGGCGAACCAACGCACGCTTGCTGAATGTATTCGGGCGAGACCGGCTGCTTCGGATTCGTCGTGTATTCGTTCCAGATGTCGCTTTTGCCGGGGCGATGCTCGCCGAAAAAGCTGTAGTGGCCAAGGCCATAAACGAAAAATCCATAGTTCTGGACGGCGGCGTCCACGGCACGCTTTTCGTCCGTGTCGCAAAGAAACGGCGTGGCGATCGCGAAATTCGGATTCACGGCGTAGCCCAGCGGCACGCACTCGCTTTCAATCGTCGCGTAGTAGTCGCGTACCCACTGGCGCGCCTCCTCCGGGCTGACGAACGAGAATGTCAGCGCGCCCATGCCGAGCCGCGCTGCGTCCAAGATCGATTCGCGCCGCGAGCACGCCATCCAGAGTGGCGGATGCGGCTTCTGCAAAGGCTTCGGCAGAACATTGCGTGGCGGCACCTTCACATATTTCCCTTCGTGGCCGGTGAACGGATTTTCGACGAGCATGCGCACGGCCACGCTCATGCCCTCGATCTGCATGGCCTTCTTTTCCTCCTGTGGGACCAAGAAGCCGCCGAGCTCCGTGGTGGTGGCGCCGGAACCCATTCCGAAGTCGACGCGACCGCCGCTCAACAGGTCCAGCGCAGCGATTCGCTCGGCCACGCGCGCGGGATGATTGATCAGCGGCGGCGTCTGGATGATTCCGTGCGCCAGCCGCAAATTCTTGGTGCGCTGGCTGCAGGCGGCGAGAAAAAGTTCGGGCGCCGAGGCGTGCGAATACTCCTCCAGGAAATGATGCTCGGTGGCCCAGACGTAGTCGAAGCCCGCTTTGTCGGAAAGCTCGACGATTTCAAGCGCGTCGTTCAGAAGCGTCCGCTCGGACTCCGCGCTCCACGGCCGCGGAAGCTGCATGATATGAATGCCGCCGAATTTCATGGGAACCTTTCTCGCTGTTTGGCGAGGCGTATTCTACGCGAATTCGACCTCGGCGGCGAAAGCCCGCATTTTGTCCCGGAGCTTAGCGTGGGCGCTCACTCCGGCCGGCCGCGGAGAATTCGTGTATAATCCGCGCCCGAAACGGATCATCGGCTGAAAGTCGGCCCCGGGGGTGGAATCCGCATGAAATCGTTTCTACGCGCGGTCTGCATGGCTTCGCTGTTCGCCAGTGTTTTTACTGCTTCGCCATTCGCATCCGCACAACAATCCTGCGAAAGTCTGGCGTCGCTGAAAATCACCAATGTGACCATTACCACGGCCACTGCCATCAGCGCGCCGCCCGACTGGAACGTTCCCAGCACCCCCGGCCGCTTCGGCACTCCGCCGGGCCTGAAAGTGTCCGTGCCCTTCTGCCGCGTCGCCGGATTCGCCACGCCGACCAGCGACTCCCATATCGGTTTCGAAGTCTGGCTGCCGGTCGCCGCCAACTGGAATGGCAACTACATCGGCATCGGCAACCCGGGTTTCATCGGCGCGATCAGTTATGGCGGATTGGTGCGCGAGATCGCGAAAGGCTCGGTGGCTGCCTCCACCGACACGGGCCACAACGACGTCGGTGCGACCAGCGAGGCTCCCGACGCCTGGGCCATCGGCCACCCCGAGAAAATTACGGACTGGGGCCACCGCGCCGTGCACGAAACGACCGTGGCGGCGAAGGCGCTGCTGCTGGCCTACTACGGCAGGCCCGCGAAACTTTCTTTCTGGAGCAGCTGCCATGAAGGCGGCAACCAGGCGCTGACGGAAGCGCAGAAATACCCGCTCGATTTCGACGGCATCGCCGCGGGCGATCCGGCCTACTACATCACGCACCTGCAGTCAGCCTCAGAATGGTTCGGCTGGATTTCGCTGAACGACGGCGGCGTCAAGGGCGCCCCCTACATTCCTCCGGCGAAGTATGCTGTGATTCACCGCGCCGTTCTGGACCAGTGCGACGCGCTCGACGGCGTCCGCGACGGCGTGCTCGAAAATCCGCTGCAGTGCCATTTCAATCCGGAAACGATCCGCTGCCCCGGTAAGACCGACAATGCCTCCTGCCTGACCGGTCCGCAGGTCGAAACTGCCAAGCACATTTACGAAGGTCCGAGGGCGGCCGACGGCAAATCGATCTATCCGGGCTTCGATCCGGGCAGCGAGCTCGGATGGAGCATCATGGCCGCGGGGCCAGATCCGATTAGCATCAGCACCGGATTCTTTAAAGCCGTCGTGTACGGCGATTTGAATTGGGATTACCACACGTTCGATGTCGAGCGCGATTCACGCAAGGCCGCCGAGGAGTACGGAGCGGCGCTCGATTCGAACAACCCGGACCTGAAGGCCTTCAGGGATCACGGCGGGAAGCTGCTGCTCTACAACTCGTGGGACGAGGCCGCCGTTCCTCCGCGGGCGTCGGTGGAATACTACGACAGCGTCAACGCCACCATGGGCGGCGTGGAGAAGACGAAGGATTTCCTGCGGCTCTTCATGGTGCCGGGAATGGGCATGTGCCCGGGATTCGGATTCGGGAATGACGGCACCTTCGACGCCATGGAAGTTGTGCAGAAGTGGCGCATAACGGGCGTCGCACCTGACCGCATCGTCAATTCGCACAAGACCGCCGGCGCGGCGGACAAAACGCATCCGGCATGCGCCTGGCCGCAGCAGGCGATTTACAAAGGCAGCGGCGATCCGATGGACGAGGCGAACTTCACTTGCGGCGTGGCAAAGAAGTAGAGTGGGCGTGAGCGGCGGGAACCCTAGGGCATGCGCATGCCGCTGCGCGCGCAATCCTCAAACATCGAGAGAACATTGGTAACCCCGAGCAGGTCTTTGATCGAGCCGTTGTAGTTGATCAGCAGAAACTCGCAATTCGCTTTCTTCGCTGATACGTAGATTCCTACCAGTGCGCCCAAGCCGGAGCTGTCCATTCGCACAACTTCCTTGAAATCCATCACGAGTCTTTTCGCGTGCGGCACCAGCTCGCGAGCATGTTTCTTCAGCTTGTCGGAATGTTCGCTCGTCAGCCGGCCCGCGCACACGACCAGCGTCTCGTCATCGCGGATTTCGGTGCTCATCGAAAATCCGCTTGCGGACAGAGGCAACGGCTCGCGCGCCATCTCAACATCTCCTCGGACAAAAACGCATTCCGCGTCGATGCGCCTGGGAATTCGGTCGGGCGTGTGCGCATTCTACGCGATTCACCCGGACGCGCAAGCGCGTTCGTTTGCAGCGCCTGCATTCTCAGAGGTTTTCGGCGGTCGAATCCGGTCAGGTGGAACCTTACTCTGTATTCTGTGCTCTCGTCCGGTATGGGCTCGGGGCGAAATATGATTCGATGTTTCAGTGCGGCGCCTCGCTTTGCCGCGCGAACGCAGATTCGACGGGGACCACAGGACGGGCCGAATGAAATGACCCGCTCGACGGAGGTCATCTTGTGAACAGCGCGGCTTGCTTGGCACGCTCGGGACTCCCCGCTTCCCGCAGCGCCGCACATCCCCTGCACGAAACTCTCATCGCCAAATCCCGTTACGGGAATCCATCGCAACCCCCTCAAAACAAAGACCCGGCATTCGTCTTGATCACCGGGAATCGCGAAACCTGCGTCTTCGCTGGGCGATTGAATCCGCACGCCCGCTTGTGCTAGCATCCCGGCTTTCTCGCCCTACGCCTGCTCCCCCGCAGGCCGCGGGCCGGAGGGTTCATCGCGCGCGACCGCCCGGGGGCGGGTTAGCGATGTTAATCCCAAATTACAGCACGAGGTCCGCCGTCCTTCCTGTTCCCACGCGAAATGCCTGTTCAGCGGCGGAAATCCGCCCGCGAGAATGCCAGCGGTCCTTCCTTGCTTCTCAATCTTCCAGAGTTCCAGCACAAGGAGCGTAATCATGAAGTCCCACACAACCGATTGGATTCGCAATGTTGGCATTGTCGGCCACGGCGACACGGGGAAAACCCAGCTCGTGTCGTCGTTGCTCTACACCGCGGGTATGACGCCGCGACTGGGGAAAGTGACCGAAGGCTCGACCACCACGGACTGGGACGAAGAGGAAATCGCGCGAAAAATATCGATCAACACCGGCCTCGCCTTCGCCGAATGGCAGGTCGCAGGCCAGCCCGAAAAAACCAAGATCAATTTGCTCGACACCCCCGGCTATTCCACCTTTATCAATGAAACGAAATCTTCTCTGATCGCCGCGGATGCCGCGCTGATCGTGGTGGACGCGGCCTCGGGCGTGCAAGTAGTGACCGAAAAAGTTTGGGACTATGCGACGGAGTACGACCAGCCTCGCGCGTTCGTGCTGAACCGCATGGACCGCGAGCTGGCGAGCTTCGAGCGCGCGCTCAGTTCGCTCGAACAGGTTTTCGGCCGCGGAGTCGTCGCGATCCAATTGCCGATCGGCGCTGAACGGGGATTTCGCGGAGTGGTGGATCTGGTGACGATGAAGGCGCTGATCTTCACGCCCGACGGCGACGGCAAAGCGAAAATTGAAGAGATTCCCGCGGCGCTCGCGGACGAAGCCAAAGCCGCGCACGAACGCCTGGTCGAAATGGTCGCCGAAGGCGAAGACGAACTGATGCAGGAATTTTTCGACAAGGGCACACTGCCGGTGGAAGACCTGAAAAAGGGCCTGCACGAAGAAGTGCGTGACAAAAAGATTTTCCCGGTGCTGCTCAGCTCCGCTCTCCATAACATCGGCAGCGACGCAATTCTGAATTTCATGACCGAGATTCTGCCCTCGCCCGCCTTTCGCGGAAAAGCCACCGGTTATAGGACGCCGGAACACAAAGGCGATGCCGTCGAGCGTGCGATCGCATCGACTGAGCCCGTTTCGCTCTTCGTCTTCAAGACGGTTGCTGACTCATTCGCCGGGAAAATCAGCTATTTCAAGGTCGAATCCGGCACCCTGAAGAACGATGCGAACATCGCCAATTTCAATCGCGGCACGCAGGAACGCTTCCAGCACGTTCAGGTGATGCAGGGCAAAACGGCCGTGGCCGTGAACGATCTGTACGCCGGCGATCTGGGCGCCATCGCGAAGTTGAAGGACACCACCACCGGCGATTCACTCGGCGACAAGAACTCCCCAATCTTCTACCCGCCGGCGCGCATCCCGGAGCCCTCCATCACGTTTGCCGTCGAGCCTAAGACCCGCGCTGACGAAGACCGTATCGGCGTGGCCATTCACCGCATTCTCGAGGAAGATCTCGCTCTGCGCTTCGGCCGCGACCCGCAGACCAAGGAATTCCTGCTTTCCGGCGCCGGCCAACAGCACATCGAAGTCGTGGTCGCGAAGCTGCGCAAGCGCTATCACGTCGAGCTCACCCTGAAACCGCCGAAGGTTCCCTATCGCGAGACGATCCGCGGCAAGGCCGACGCGGAAGGCAAGCACAAGAAACAGACCGGCGGCCACGGCCAGTTCGGGCTCTGCCGCATCAAGATGGAGCCGCTGCCGCGCGGCAAGGGAATCGAGTTCGTGGACGATGTGTTCGGCGGCGCGATCCCGAAAAACTGGATCCCTTCGGTCGAAAAAGGAGTCCGCGATTCCGCCGAACGCGGCTACCTCGCCGGATTCCCGGTCGTGGATTTTCGCGTCAGCCTCTACGATGGCAAGTATCACGACGTGGATTCAAGCGACATGGCCTTCAAAATCGCGGGATCGCTCGCATTCAAGGAAGCCATGAAGCAGGCCCGGCCCGCCCTACTTGAACCGATCATGCACGTCGAGGTCTACGCCCCGGATCAATATTCCGGCGACCTGATGGGTCACCTCAGCGGACGGCGCGGAAAAATCAACGGCAGCGATTCGCGTGCAGGAAACGTGGTGGTGAAAGCGCAGGTGCCGCTGGCGGAAATGCTCAGCTACGCGAACGAACTGATCTCGATGACGCAAGGCCGCGGGAGCTATTCCATGGATTTTTCCCATTACGATTTCGTCCCGGCGGAAATTGCGGAGAAAGTGATCGCGGCGCACAAGCCGCACCATGCGGAGGAAGAAGCGGCCGCGGCATCGGCTTAGTCCCGGCGCGGCGGGCGATTATTGTCCAGGCGTAATTTCGGCCTGCGTCGGTCGTGCAGGCCTCGGTTTTGCGGCCTGCGCGATCGGACCGCTGGGCAAACTCGTGGCCGGCGCAGCGTTCGTGGCAGTCTGGTCTTTTTTCTGAGGCTGCGCGACGTTGCTCGAGCTCTTCTGCGGAGCGGCGGTCGCCCAGGTCGGACAGCCAATTCCGTAGCACGGACCCGAATTGTGCCACGCGCATCCCGTCAGGGACGTCGCCAAGGCACCCAGAACTACGAGTTTTTGGAAATTACCCATTGTCTGCCCCCTTCGAACGCGCGGCTGGACATGAACGGCTGGTAGTCTTCTTGCCCCCATAGTGGCATAAAAAGCGAACAGCACTCAGTGGCCATTAGACCAGTTTCCCCTGCAAAGCCAATAGGGAAAGGAAGGCGAAGCCTCTGGGCGTTGGGTGCGCTTAGGACAAGCGGGGCAGGAAAAACCCCGTCTGACGGCGGTGCTCCTCAAATGCAGCGCCGAACTGCGCGTCGAGCAGCTTTTCCTCCTGGCGGGACTTGGCAATGAATGCCGCCAATATCACAACGAACGCGACCAGCGCGCGGTAGCGACCCACGGCGAGCGTCGTTCCCAGGATAGCGGTCAGCATGCCGGTGTAGATCGGGTGGCGAATGTTCGCGTACGGTCCTGAGCGGATCAATTGATGGCCCTCGCGCAGGGCGACGGTCGCGCTCCAAAATTTTCCCAGGTGGTACCGCGCCCAGATCGCGAACGCGACACCCGACCATGTGAGCAGGACGCCGGTCAAAATGATCCTGTCGTCGCGGGGAATGAAGCGGCCATTTAGAATTCCGAGGCGCGGATCCTGCTGGAACAACAGCCAGTACGCGCCGACCATAACCAGAATTCGAAGAATCAGCCCTCCGCCGGGTTCGCGCCGCTCCATCCGGTTGACGCCGAACCGAGCGATTAGCCAATAACCCAGAAAAACCAGCCAGGCGAGCCTGAGCGCAGACTCCGGATTGAAACTCATGCCGCCATCCTCCTGCCTGCTGCTTATTACGTCCTTCGCCGCTGGAAAGTTTCGCACGCGGCCGGCCATTCCGCCGGACAAATTGGCGCTTGCGATTGCGCCGCAAAATGCGTCAAGCTCGTCGAGTCATGAAGAAATCATCGAAAGCGCCGAAGTGGGGCGATGCGACGCTGGCGATTCACGCGGGCGAAGACAAATTTCGCGTCGGCGAAGGCGTGGGCACGTCGATCGCCCGCACGGCGACCTTCACGTTCGCCAGCACCGAGGAAATGAAGCGCTGGGCCGAGGGTAAGAGCTCCGCCTACATCTACACGCGCTACGGCAACCCGACGCTCACTATCGCCGAGAAAAAGATCGCCGCGCTGGAGGGCGCGCAGGCCGCCGTGGTGGCGGCTTCGGGAACGGCCGCGATTTCCGCTTCCCTGCTCGCCGTTCTGCGCACGGGAGACGAGGTGATCGCGTCGCGCCAGCTCTATGGCGGCAGCTACCGTCTGCTGCGCGACGTGTTTCCGCGTCTTGGCATCGGTGTCCGCCACGTGGAATCCGATCTCGCCGGGATCGAGCATCTGGCCGGGCCGCGAACCAAGGCGCTCTATATCGAAACGCCTACGAACCCGACGCTGCGCCTGGTGGACCTGAAGAAGGCCGCCGCGTTCGCGCAGGAATGGGGACTGGTTGCGATTGTCGACAACACGTTCGCCAGCCCCGTGCTCCAGAAGCCGCTCGAAATGGGATTCAACATTGTGGTGCACAGCGCCTCAAAATACCTTGCCGGACATTCCGACGTGATCGCGGGCGCCGCCGCGGGCAGCTCCGTTCTGATCGACAAGGTGCGCGCCAACGTGATCCAGATCGGCGGTTCGATGGACCCCGAAGCGGCATTCCTGCTGATCCGCGGTATGAAGACGCTCGAAATTCGCATCGAGCGGCAGTGCAAGAGCGCGATGGCCGTCGCGAAGTTTTTGGAAAAGCATCCCAAGGTCGCGCGCGTCCACTACCCGGGTCTGCCGTCGCATCCCGACCACAGGCTCGCCAAGCGACAGATGCGCGGCTTCGGTGGCATGCTGGCGTTTGACCACAAGGGCGGCCTCGCCGGTGCGCGGCGTTTCGGCGACCGCATTCGCGTGTTCCTGCTGGCGGCGAGCCTGGGCGGTGTCGAATCGCTCGCCGTGCTCCCGATCTACACGTCGCACTACAAAATGTCCCCCGCGGAGCTCAAGGCCGCCGGCGTTTCGCCCGGCACCGTGCGTGTTTCGGTTGGCTTGGAAGACTCCCAGGACCTGATCGAAGATCTTCGCCAAGCGCTGGCCTGACCAGCCGGCGAGTTCCCCGGGCACCCGCCCGGTCGAATGCAATCCGAAAACCACCGGACGCAGCCGCGCATCCTAGCGAGATCGCCGCAACGCTGGCATTTGCTCGCTCTTAGGGGTATAAGCCTCATCTGTCTGGTGCCGACACGCATGCTAGAGGCCTCGCGGCCGGCGAAACTCGGTGGTACTGCGTGTGGTCTGTTGGTCAATGGGCGGCGACCAAGTTCCATTGACCGGGCCGCAAGTACTTCTTAATATTTTCGTTAGCGCTGATAGGGTTTGGAAACGAATGAAATCGGGAGCCCCAATCTGGGTGGTGCTGGCGGCAGGTGCGTGCCTGCTGGCTGGCTGCAATGACACCGTGTCGAGACCCGCGCAGGTCCGTGCGCCGGCGCCCACTCCGACGCCGGCGTCTAAGCCCAACTACGCGACCGAACCGCTGCCCGTGCCGGTCCGGACGGCCGCGGCCACCGACAAGAATTTCGAGAAGCGCCCGGCGATTGATGTCCTCGTCGCGGGAGTCCAGGCTGTCTACGATGCCGGCCAAGC
>Ga0210391_10000229_pt1 | contig 65422 bp, 104 predicted proteins | sample IncBWC12OmetaG_FD_160573 | JGI IMG/M metagenome (GOLD analysis project Ga0210391, IMG submission 160573) | Forest soil microbial communities from Barre Woods Harvard Forest LTER site, Petersham, Massachusetts, United States - Inc-BW-C-12-O ...
TCGGGGTGGTGGGTTTCAGGCGAGTAAGACCGTCCAGGTTTTAGATAAAGACGGGGCCGTGGTTCGCACTTTTCTTGCCCGCGAGCGTAAGGACTCTCCGGGGTGGGTTGTTTCTCAGTCTGGCGAGCCCGTCAAATTGGAAGAGGGGCAACAAATCAGGGAAGTCTCGCCGGGGGCTGCGGGGGCCGGCGGACGTGCCGGTCAGCAGGTTGTCCGACAGGAGATCGGGGCGCGAGAGGTCCAGTCGGACCTGGAAAACGCCGTAAACTTGCCGGTTGGGACAACGACCGGGATGCTTGGGTCGGTTGTCCCCGGCACTAGCATGCCTGAAGCGCTCAAGGGCGATTTGGCGCGACAGTTAACCAGCAACGAGGCGGCGCTGATGCAGGCGAGTATGGCCGGGGTATCGCGCGAGCTTTCGATCTTGATGTCTCCGGTTTACGGAGGGCATTGGGCGGCGACAGCGATGGACCCGCTCATTCCGCAAGAGGGTAACTCGATAGGTGTCTCGCTGTTCAAATTGGCCCGCATTCGACAGAGCGCCGATAATGCTCTTGAGGCGCTATCGCATTCTAATTTGGTGTCGAACGACGAGAAGGAATACGCCAAGACTATGCGTAAGTCATTGTCTAACGCAATTTTTTGGACCCCGGCGCAAGCGTTGTCATTTACCATGCGAGGCAAGCCCAGCGAGAGTTTTGCCGATTTTGTAAAGAGTCACGGAATTTCGGATCAAGGGCATCCCGATCAGATCCAGAACGGATGGCGATACACATGGAAGGGCGGCAAATATGAGCCTGTCGCCCCATCGCAGTAATGGCCGATCCGCCACCGTTCGACCCCAGCAAGCCCTCACAGGCCGTTACGGGGAATGCGCCGGCTTTTGATCCGGCTAAGCCGACGCTAGCTGCTGGATCGGGTGAGCCGCGGGAAGGGGAGACCTCAGCGGGCGGTCTCGCGGCCTCGTTCACCCGGGGTCTAGCCCCGATCGCGGCGGGCGCGGGTATAGGGGCCGCTGCGGGCTCGGTTATCCCTGGGATCGGGACGGCCGTAGGGGCGGGCGCGGGCGCGGGCGCGGCCGGCCTGACTGAGCTTGCGACGGCGGTCTACAAGCCTCTCGCGCGGCACATGGGTTGGCCCGATGCAGCGTCTCCGCAGGAGATGACCGATAAGGTGCTGGACGCTTTCGGAATGAAGCGCCCGAGTACGACGCCGGAGCGCATGGCGGAGACGGCGGGCGGCACTCTGCCGTTCGGTCTCACCGCCGGGGGGTTGGGCGATGCAATCGCCAGCAACAGCGCGGGGAAGGTCGACAGCTTCATCAAGTCGGCCTACCAGCGAGCGATCAAGCCGACCGTTGAAAGGGCAGGGACGGCCCCAGAGTTGGCTAAATACAATCAACAGGCTAGATCTGCGATTGATTCCATCGTCGCCAACAAGCCGGCGCTGCGGTTCGTCGGGGAAGAGGGCGAGACCGCGGGCAAGTTGCCGAAGACGATCGAGCAATTCGGCGATGCGATCGATCAGACCAAGCAGTCGATATTCGAGAAATACGATGCGATGGCCCGGGCGGCGGGGCAGGCCGGGGCCAGAGTCGATCTTCATCCTGCGGCCAGCGAATTGCAGAAAATCGCCGCTGATCCGGTCGTGCGCGATCTTCATCCCGAGTTGGCAAAGTACGCCGAGGACCAAGCTGGCCGCTTGGCCGTCAGGGGCTCGTATTCGACCGTGGATGCGCAAAGGGCAATTCAGAATCTCAACCAGTCTCTCAAGGCATTCTACAAAAGCCCGACCTATGAAACGGCGGGCCGTGCCGGGGTTGATGCGATGGTCGCGAACCAGTTTCGGTCTGGCCTGGACAAAGCGATCGAAGGCGCAACCGGGCCAGGATATCAGGCTCTGAAGAATGAGTACGGCTCCCTCAAGGCGATCGAGAAAGACGTAATCCATCGGGCTGTATTCGAGGGGCGGAAGAACCTCGGAGGCGGCTTGATGGGGAATATCGGCGATCTTGTCTCTGCCGACGAAGTGATCCGTGGCGTGCTGACGCTGAACCCCGCCGCCGTGGCGCGCGGTGCCGCGCTCAAGGGATTTACGGCCTTTGTGAAGCGTATGCGCGACCCGAATCGGGCAATTGAGAAGATATTCGATGCGGCCGAGAAGCAAACGACAGCCCGTGAAGCGGCTCGCGCCGGGCTGCCAACGCACTCGGCGACGCCCCCATTGGCCTTGCCGGCTCCCGAGGTCGCCGGCCCCGGAGCGCCTTGGGTACAGGCAGGGGACAGCTTGATGCCGAGCGGCCCCAATTTCAGGATGAGGCAACCATCGCCGAGCGGGCTTGCCGATCATCCTGCAGAGGTTCAGCGGGCGATCAAGACCCTCGAGCGCTATTCAGCCAAAGCTCAGCCAAAGGCGCTCCCTGCGCCTCCGGCAAGACCTCTCCTGCCGCGCCCCGGAACAATTTATGGGCCGCAGCGTGCTCCGATCAGTACCGGGACGGGGTACATCCCTGGCAGCGCACCCGGCTTCACAACGCCAAATCCAGCTCTTTCCGACGCTGATGCCGTTCGGCGCATCCTTTCCGACACGAACCCGTTCGGCGCTGGGCCGGGATTTTAGGAGGTCAGTCGCAATGAAGAGCGGCAAGGTGATCGAACTTGTCCCGCCTGCCGGCGAGTCGGACCAAAAAGGTTCGTTGATGCGTAAACTTGACCGTCTCGCTGAGCAAATCGCCGATGACCTAATCGGCGGGTGTGATGTTGCCGACCGCATCGCTGGCCTGAAGGCGCTGACGGCCTTTTGGCAAAGCCGAAACGGCAAGGGGCCGGCAACCCCGCCGGAGAACGCATTCGACCGCTATCGAAAGGCTCAGGGCAATGCCGAGGAAGACTAGGTTGGCTCTCGTCGGCGAGCGCCCGGCCACGCCAGACCCCGATGCTATGGCAGAGGCGTCCTACGCCTTGGATGTCGCCGAGCGTGAAGCGCATCCGCTGGCGGCTCCCGACGACATAGTGGCGGCCTTGCGGGCGCAGTTAAGAGAAACCGCGACCATCGCCAGTACCGCGATCGATGACGCCAATGCGGCGCGGGCGCGGGAGGCCGAGGCGGTAGCCAGCATCGATCAGATTCGTACCTCGGCCCGCGCCGCCGCCGCCGCCAAGGACGCCGAAGCCGACAAAGTGCGGGCAGAGGCGGCGGCGGCTATCGCTGCGGCGCAGCATCGCGAGCGCTCGGCGGCGGCGAGCGCGGTTGCCGCCGGGATCGCGCGACAGGTTTCACTCGGGCTCGCCCATACATTCGCCTTCCTGGCAGACCGCGCGCCGGTGTTGCTGACCCTGATCGGGGCTTTCGTGCTGGCCCGCGCGATGCTCCCGCGACCCGATGCCTATCAGCTCGCCGAACTGGCGATCTACGGCGGTGTCGCGGTCTTGCCTGCGGTCTGGCTCAGCTTGAGGAGGGGATGATGCAGAAAGACACATCGGGGACCCTGTGGTCGAGCGCCGGAGACGCGACAGTCAATTTGGCGACGCAGATCGGCAAGAGGGTCGTCGATAAGCGCCCCCCAAGCGAGAAGCCGGTGCCGTCCGGGCGAGGCGCGCAATGAAATCCAAGCCACGCACCAAGGCCGGGAAGCAGTCGAAGATGCATGCGGTCATGCACGAGTACAAAACCGGAGCCCTCAAATCCAGTTCCGGCTCCCCCGTAAAGAGCCGGTCGCAAGCTATCGCTATCGGCATGTCCGAAAGCGGGCAAGGCCGAAAGACCAAAGCAAGGAGAAAATCATGATTGCCCGTAAGTTCCTCCTGGCGGCGGCCTTGGCGCTGATGCCGGGATTGGCGTTGGCGCAGGCGGCATACTGCCCCGATTATTCCCAGCACGCGACCACGCATCCAGCTGCCGAGACGGCCTACACCCTGTCTCCGAACGATCAATGCAAACTGCTGGTGTTTCAAAACACCGGCGCCGAGACCGTGACCCTGCCGGTGCCAAACGCCCTCTTCCCGATGGGATGGACCGTCCATGTGTTCGCGGCGGCAGCGGGCACCGTGACCCTCACGGCGGCGACCGGCACCACGATCAACGGCGGGGCCACTTTGGCGGACACCACCGGCATCGGAACAGACCTTTATGTGGCGCGTGGCAACGCATGGTGGGGCAAGCCGTGATCCGTCGCTGCGTTCTGGTTCTTGCTCTTATCCTATTCGGGATCTCACCGGCGCGGGCGCAATTACCCACGCAACCAACCTCGCTCATCCCCCTTGGCTTCTGTCAGCTCACTCTCAGCGGGGCGACGTTGCTAACCGCTTGCTCCGGCGGCATCCCCGACGGCGCTGTCGTCGCGATGATCACGGTCGAGACGCAGAATGTGCGCTGGCGAGATGATGGTACGGCGCCGACCTCAAGTGTCGGCATGCTGGTTTTAACAGGGACGACCTTCACCTATCAGGGGAATCTCGGACGGATCGACTTCATCCCGGCGACGGGTAGCCCGGTCCTCGATATCTCGTTCTACAAATATCTCGTGGGCTGAATGCGACGCCTCGCGCTCATCCTGATATTCCTCGCGAGCGCCGGGGCTGCCTTCGCGCAAAACCCCAACGGGGTCTGCATCCAATGTCTCCCTAGGGCGCATATGCCGCTCACCGGGAACGAGCTTGTGCCTTGCGCGCAAGGGGGCGCTACCGTTGCCTGCCCGCTGGCGCGCGGCCTCTCGCCCGTACAATGCGTGCCCCCTACCGGATGCGTCAGCGGCTATGACCCGACGACGGGCCTGCCGAATTGCACGGCCTGCGGTGGTGGGGGAAGCACGCCGGGTGTGTTGCTGACCGGCGGTGATACGACAAGCTGCGTTCTCGTCGGAGGGGATACCTCTAGCTGTCTTTTGGTGAACTAAAATGAAATTCCTACGGGCGCTGGCGTTCTTGGCTGTTTCGCTGCTCCCGTGCGCGGGGTTTGCGGGATCGAACTCCTACATCAGCCAGTTGGTGCCGGTCGGAAGCGTCCTCTCGACCGATCTATTCGCCGATTGCGCCACCGGCGGTTGCAGCTCCTCCACGCCAACCAAGTCGGCCAGCGCTTCTCAGCTTTCGACCTTTTTCAACGCCAGTATCCCGGCCTTCACCGGAGATGTGACAACCCCTGGATCGGGCTCGTTCTTAACGTCGGTGGTCGGGTTGCAGGGGCGCCCGGTATCGGCGGCTGCTCCGGCGTCGACAAACGTTTTGGCGTGGAACGGATTGGCGTGGGCTCCCGCCGCCGCGACAGGAGGTTCGGGCACCGTCGGTAGCGGTACGCTGAATCAGATCGCTGGCTATCCGGGAGCCGGAACGGCAGTCGCCGGGGTGACTGTCACTGGCGACTTCACGCTGCTCGGCTCGACCGGGGTCGGCACGCTCGCGACAGTCAACGGCAATGTCGGGACTTTTGCGGCAGAGACCGTGAACGGCAAAGGACTGGTGACCGCCGCCGGGAACCTGTCGGGCGATTTGACCACGAGCGGAGCCGTCGCCACTTTTGCGACGGTCAACTCTAATGTCGGAAGCTTTACCAACGCCAACATCACGGTCAATGCCAAGGGCCTGATCACCGCGGCGTCAAACGGCAGCGGCGGGTCGGCCGCTTTCAGCGCCTTGACCTCTAGCACAAACACGACAGCGGCGATGGTTGTCGGAACCGGAGCGTCGCTCGTTGCATCCGGCTCTGGCGCGATCATGGCGACGGAGGTTCCGGCTTCGCTGACGGGTTCGCTCTGCGCGGCGTCTGGTGTGATGACGGCCCCATCGGCGTGTCCGATCGTCCCGACCGTCATCAGCACAAGCACGGTCGCGCTGGTCGCGGCCAATGCCGGCCAGCTCGTCTTGGCGACCAACGCCTCGCCGACCACGATGACCCTGGCGCAATCGACCGGATCGCTTGGTACGGGCTTCGGGCTCGACGCTTTCACTGAGCATCAGACTTCCACGTTGAACGTCACGACCAGCACCCTGAACGGGTTAGCATCGATCAAGCTAGGCTCCTACCAAGATATTGCGATCGCAGCGGATAGCGCCGGCGAATATGTCGGGGCGCTGTCAGTGCCGCAACCGGCAACGCAGACGGGGACGACATTCCTGCGCGACGATATGACGTGGCAGACGCCAGCAGGCAGTGGCACCCTTAACCCGTCCGGGAGCATCACAAACGGTTCGTTTGGTATCTGGGCGTCTGGAACAACCCTCTCCGGCACGGTGGTCCCCGGCACTGGTGTTCTGACATTTCTGGCGACGCCTTCTTCGGCGAACTTAGCGGCGGCCGTAACGGGTGAGACCGGGTCTGGCGCGCTGGTTTTCGGGACGAGCCCTTCGCTGACGACTCCGACAATTGCCGGGGCGACCCTCTCCGGCACTCTAGCTGGCTCCCCGACTTTCTCTGGCGTCCCGGTCTTCAGCGGGACGCTCACAGGCACTCAGACGCAGTGCCTCGGGCTGACCAGCGGGAATGTACTGGCAGCGTCTTCGGGTGCTTGCAGTGGAGGGACGACGATCACGCTGGCCACGCCGGGCATCGGCAACACAGCATCGACCTATAACCCTGGCACCCAGACCGTTACCAATGGCAGTTCGATATTCATCCAGCCGCCCTTCTACGCGGCCCGGACTACGAGTTGCACTCTGAACTCCAATTGTGTCGCGAGCAGTACCAACGACAGCAATTATATGCTGACCGCGACTGCGGCTTCGGTGGTCTATACCGCGCCCAATCCCGGTGCTGCGGGCAGCAATTCATACAACTTTGGGTATGACGGCACACACACTTACTCGATCACCACCGTAGGCGGGACGGCAACCTTCTACGGTGGCTGCGGCGCGGGGGCTACGACCTTCAGCGGCGTCGCCACGCCCGTCACTTTGATAACTGATGGCACCAACTGGCAATGCTTTCCGAACGGCGGCACCGGAAGCTCCGGCATCTCGGGCTTGACCACTGGCCAAATCCCGATCGCCGGCAGCTCGACTACGTTGACATCGAGTGTCGCCGCTCCGGCCGGAACCATCGTCGGGACGACCGATACCCAGACTCTGACCAACAAGACTCTAACCACGCCGACAATTAATGGCGCTGCGCTGTCGGGCACGCTAAGCGGCGCGCACACAATCTCGGGCGCGACCACACAAACCGGCACGTTCAAGTACACTCAGGCAGCGTCGGCTCCTTGCCCATTAACAGACGCCGCGACCATCGCCGTGGCGGCCTCCTGCGGAGGCGTCCAAACAGTTACGATCACCGCGAACCGAACCCTCGGATTTCCGACGGGTCAGATCGCGTCAACAAATCAGATTATGACTTTTGAGGTTACCCAGGATGGGACTGGCGGCCGGACCCTTGCTCTCGCGTCTGGCTATAATCCCACGACTATGGCGCTTAATCCGACTGCCGGGGCGGTGACGACTTTCTCTTGCGCAGTGGACTCGGCCTCAGCTACAGCCCAATGCGTGGGCGGCGCACCGACTGGAGCGACGGCGACTAATTGCTCTAATGGGGCCTCACCTGCCGTGTGCGTCTCGGCAAGAGCTGGAAGCGTGGCGGTGCCAACGGGTGTGAACCCTACTCTTGTCGTCAATACGACGGCTGTGACGGCGGCGAGCGAAATTTTGCTGACGATCGACGAAAGCGCGACGATATCAGCGACGACTTGTAACACGACGCTCGCAACTCTCGTTCAGCCGGTCGTGACCGCGAGAACAGCGGCAACCAGTTTTACAATCCAGGTTCCGGCGACGCTCGCGACCAACCCGGCTTGCGTGAATTACTTAATAGTTAACTGAGGGTAAGGTGATGCTGAAAAGACTTCTGCTTGCCGGCGTTTTTGCGCTGATTGCTGCGCAAGGAGCACACGCTGCGGCGCGTTCGGCATGGACCGCCGGTAACGGCGTTGGGTACACATGGACTGCGGTCATGGCCTCGGGCGACATGACTTCGCTTGCCAACGGCAGCACTGTCCTTTCGAGTGCCGCCGATATCACTAACCAAACCGCGCAAGACCAGTTCATGGATTTAGGCGGCGTATGGACGGTAGGCAGCGCCACCCCTCCTGCCGGGGCGTATATCGGCGTCTATCTGATGCCGCTGAATAGCAACGGCACGACCTATGGAACTGGTGAAATGGCTTCTGGCGCGACGATCACCCGAGCGCCTGCGGCCGGACTCGTCTGCTCTATGCCACAAGAGACGGCGGGTGCGACCACGACTCTGGCAGGAACATGCACCGGCATTATCATTCCGCCCGGCAGTTTTCGGATCGCTGTCTTTAATAGTTCTGGTGCTGCGCTCAGCGCGACTGGCGGCAACAACACTCTGCTCTATCGCACCTACAACATCAACCTCAACAATTAGTCCTCTGATGGCTTTTCTTACCGGATACGCGTCGATCTCTCGACGCGCGATGACGGGCACAATCCCGGTAGTTGCGCGTTCTCATCCATTAGCGAAAGGACTATTGGCTGCGTTTTATCCGGCCGCCTTCCCTGGCAGCACAATGACAAATTTAGCTGTTCCGGGGCTACTGGATCTAACGGTACGCCGCAACGCAAACTCATATAACGTGAACACTCCAGAGGGGCCAGGCCTTAATGGCATCTTGGGCCAGGCAAACACATCTGGGCTTCCAGCGAATTTTGTAGCTAACCCGCCAACAGGCGCGGTGTCGCTGTTCATCCGAGGAAAGTGGGGGCCTATAAATACTGGCACTGCGCCCGCCCAGATGTTTGGTTTCTATATAAATACGACGAACTTTCTTCAGCTTGCTCTACTGGCTGCTCCCGATCAACCAGCTCCGTCCGACAGTGTTATTGGTGTTGCATACCCAACTAACACCACAACCACAGCGTTGCCTGCGGGGACAACGGTGCCGGTTGTGGGATCTATGGTTTCGGCCGGAGCGTCGTTCGTTTCAGGCGCGCTTCCTTCGCTTTATGTGAATGGTATCCAGCAGGTGCTCCAAGGGAGCCCGTCGGTAATGGTGTCTCCACTCGCGAACTGGAATGCCAATGGGCAGTTTACTCTTCAAGAGTTTCAGAGCAGTACTCGAACAGGCAGCATGGTGGCGACCGTTGCTTATGCATGGGGCAACAGATTTTTAACGGCTGGGGAACATGCTTATCTGAATGCAAATCCTTATTCACTGCTGCGATGGCCTATTGATGTCGTTTATGACGTGCTTGAACAACCAGCCAGCACACCGCCCACTGGTACGGCGACAAGCAAGGCGATGATCCTCGCGCCGCTGACTGTCGGGCTTGGCGGCGTGGCTACGGCCGAACGCTGGCTGCGTCAGCGCAAGGACGCGATCCGACGACTTCGCGGTGAATGATGCTGTGCCGATGGCTCCTAGCTGCGCTGCTGTGCCTCGCCGTCGCTCCGGCGTCGGCGTTGTTGCTGACGCGCGCGTCTGGAGGTGGATCTACATATCACGCCGCCACGATACACAATTACGTGTCATCTCTCACCAGTACCCAGATCCACCAATTCGACATAAATGGGAACTCTATCGATGTAAGCGACGCCCGCATCTTGCAAGTCGGCACTACTGCTTATCTGTATGGCGACGCCAACGGATGCGGCCAGAGCATACAGAATAACGGGGTGTATTGCGGCGTTAACATCTACCAAGTGTGGGCAGACGCTAACGGCAATCCACAATTCCAGTTCCTCGGCCAGCCCTTCGACCCGACCGGGTCTCCGGTGGCTGCTAATTGCAGTCCGACAGCTACCTCGCCGATTGTGTTTCCGGGATGCTACAACACCGTCATATTATTCAACGCCGCGAATAATAACTATGTCATCTGGATTAATGGCGCTCAGGGCACGAACCAAAGCTATATGGTATGGACCTGTGCTAGCGTAGCCCAGATGACCAGCAATGGCTGCGCGGCCGCAACTGCGCCAGCGCATCTCGGTCACGGCGGATCGGCGAACGCGAACGGGGATTATTCTCTGGCGATAGATGGATCAGGGAATGCGTGGATTGCCTACTCAAACAACAATAGCGGCCGGCATATCTTTGCGCAGGAGCTGAACTCGTCATTCACCGACGCGACGGGGAGCGACTTTGATACTGGTGTGACCGGCGAAGGTGTCGGGTTGTTCGTGGTTGGCAGCACATACTACATCACATACGGACCTCTTGCGGAATACTTCATCGCGGCGACCGACTACATCAGCTCGACCTCTCCGCTGTCTGCATGGTCCGGGATCACTGCACTAAACTCAAATTCTTGCTCCGGCCAAAACGGCGGGGGGACACCCACTGCCATCCCAGGAACCCAGGTGCTATACCTGCCGGATAGATGGGCGCAAGCTCTCAGTGGCACCACACCGGGCCTCGGGAATCAGGCACTTAACAATATCTATTGGGCCGTCTTCGCATTCACCGGCAGCGCTCTCAACGCGATCACATGCGCCCCATCGAATAGCATCACGCTGCCCGCCGGCCCCGTGCCGACCCCATATTGGGCGGGGGCGCAGACAGGCTCGGAGGGTCTGTCTGGAGTAGCATATTGGGAACAAGGCTCGACCCAAAGCGCGGACCTTGGGGAAGGAGATTTGTCGCCGCCTTATCAAAGGGCTCAGAGTTTTACTGCCCCTACGAACCTATCATCAATCAATTTCGTGTTGACGACGGGCCAAGCCAACCGGCTATGCAAAGTCAACACCGGCTGCACGGGGCCGACGGCGGGGCTCACTGCCACACTATTCGCAGTTGACGGGTCGCACCATCCCACTGGAAGCGCTCTCGCCACGCAAACGCTTGCGTCGGCCGCATTCTCGTGGGCACCACAGCGTGTCACCTTCACGTTCAGTTCTCTGTCGCTAATAGCGGGGACTGAGTATGCGGTGGCGTTCAGCAGCCCCACAAATACGGCAGGAGGATACACATTCGCCTATAACGACACCGGCGCTTATTCGGGTGGCGTCGAAAGCTTTAGCTCGAATGGAGGCTCTACCTGGACGACCGAGGCGGGTCGGGTCATGAAGTTTTCGGTACAGTGAAGTGATGCGTTCCATTCTTGGGATAGGATCACTCCTTGTCGCTGTGGCGCTGTCTTTCTCTGTCGCTCCGGCGTTAGGGCTGTTACTGAAGGGCGGGGCGGCTGGATACACTGATTTTTGCTCACAGTCCTTTATCGCCGGATCATGTATCTACGCCTATGACCTGAACCAGCGTCGAGTAAGCTCGAATGCCGTGCCATTCAAACTTACTCGCATTAGTGACAGCGCGACGCTTAACGGCAGCTATATTGGAGGCACTTTCTCGGTTAATGTTAGCGCGGTAACAGCATTTTGCGTTGGGAACGGGGGCACTACGACAGCCCAAACCTATAGTACTCAGTATAATGATTGCACTTACACAACCATTTATAATCAAACAGGAATGGGCTGCGATCTGATAGCTGGCGCGCCTTATAATCTGACCAGCGCGACGGCTCACGCGCCGCTCGTTCAGGTTCGCACGAGTGATGGAACGCTGGCTATTATCACACCGGGGACTGGCATAGCTGGATCGCCTGCGGTCCCATATACCAGTCCGGCGGCTAAATACCTCTTCAGCAACGGCTGTACGTTGGCCGATGGTGGCGCCGCCAGAACCTTAATAGGTAGAGGAAGCAACGCCTTCTATGGAGATGTCACTCATGCCAGCGGTGAATATGGGAGAATTGAGACCAACCCAGCGCCCGGCAACGTTCCTTCTGGCTCGGCGATGAATACCGAGTTCTTTGTAAGTGGAGGCTTTTCTGATTATGATACGGATATTGAGGGCGGCGCGTTGTGTGTTGCCGGCTCTCCATTTTCTACATCTCCGACAATAGACGTTACTGGAGTTATCACCTATAGCTCTACTGCTGGCGGCTCAAACATTTGGTACAATAATTCACAGACGGGGCCAGCTAACTGTGCCCCATTTACTACGGTCAACACTCAGGACGGGATAGTTATTGGCTGCTCTGGTGATTATACGCTGTGTAACAACAACTATTTTAGGGGGATGGCAATACTTAACATCGATGCGTCGTTGACCGCTGGTTTGCCGTCACAAATTTACAACGCATTGCGATGACCCGTACTGTCTCTGCTCTCTTTATCGCGCTGGTTGCAGCGATTATATGTTCCGCCGTTGACCCGGCGGAGGCGTTGCTGCTGCGAGGCGGTGGTAACGGCGCGGTTGCTTATAGCGACCTCTGTTCGCAGACGAATGTACCCTGCGTTTACGCGTGGTCCGTCACGCATCGTCTTAACTCGACGAACACCGATCCGTTTCAACTTACTCGGACGAGTGATAGCGCGGTCTTCGAGGCCAGCTATACCGGGAGTAATTTCGTCGTCAACGTGTCCGCTGCGACGACTTTCTGTCTCGCCAATGGTGGCACGACCACAACGACGGCGACTTACACTCAGTACAACGATTGTACGTTCACCGATCTCTACGATCAGAAGGGGACGTGTAATCTGCTAGCGCTTGAGACGAACAAGCGCCCCCCTTTCAAAACATGGCTCGCTGACGGGTTCCCGGTCATCATCCAAACCACGGTCAGCAACGGTACAGTCGGCGCTACAACGGGATGGTTGACCGGGTTTGGATGCTCGGCCGTCGCAGGCGCTGCCGCGAAGAGCCTGATATTTTACACGAACAGCACTTATGGATCGCTGTGCTGTGGCCAGTTTGGTTTCGGTGAAAATGGAAGCGGTTCCAATCCGACGCGGCCGATCCCCATTGTCAGCGGATCGATGTTAGCGCAGTTCTGGTTCACTGGCAGTCCAGTCCCTGCGGGATCAACAAACTACAACTATGACGACGAGGGTGGCGGAGGAGGAGGACGAACCTTTGTGAACAGCACTCCTGTCTCGGGCGTTGGGGTCATCACCTACAGCGGCGGCACCAATCTAATAAACGATTGGTTCAACAACATCCAGGGCGACACTAATTTTACTCCTCTTCAAACGATCAACACCCAAAGCCGAGTGAATCTTGGATGCTCCGGTGATTTGACCTCGTGCGGACCGTACTGGTTCCGCGATATGGCGGTTACTTCCAATGACGTGTCGGCTGTTGGTGGATTGCCTACAGCGATCTACACTTACCTGACGAACTTTTATGCCAGCATTTAAGTTCATAGCCACTATTATCTTGGCCGCTGCGCTCGCGCTGAATGCTCTGCCAGTCGCGGCGCATTTCAGACTGGCATCGCATGGCGGTCAGGGCTCTGGAGGCGGCGCAACCAACGTTATCTCGGTTCAGCTCGGGAACGAAAACCTGCCAGTGAGCGCAGCGAGCGGCCATGTCATCGGCCCGTTGACCGCCAAGGTGACGGGCGGCGGGGCTTGCGTCGGCTGCACGTTTTCTATGGTCAATTCAGGCGCGTCCTCGGATGGCAGCGTTCCTATTTCATGCAGTGCATCAAGCAACGACTTTCAGGTTATCACTTCCGGTCCAGACCCGGTTGATCTCGCGAACTTAAACGTCATCAGTACCGCTCAAATTTATGGACAGGCTGATCCTGCCTCGCCGACTCATAGTTATATCTGTGTAAAGGCTACTCCGCCGGTCGGCGCGTCGTTTACGCAGCCGTTCTCGATCATGGTGCGGAACCCGACCTTTACCGCTTTTGGGCCGCTTTTCGTTCAGTACACGACTGGTGTCGGCGAGACGGTGCCGCTTTCGACCACAATATGCTGGACGCATTGCGGCGGTGCTGGATCTCCACCGGCCGTGACCTACACGCTCGGGGCCGATGCGGCTTGTACTGCTTCCGGCATCTCGATCTCGGGCAGCAACCTGATTTTCAGCTCGTCGTACACCGTGCCGAACGCTGGTGCAGGCGGAGCGAATTGCCATATCACCGCGACTGCGGCTGGTGTCGGTACGGGAATGATCGGAACGTCTGGATCGTCTTTCGTCGCTGATGTCCATATCTCTCAGGGAGCTTATGTTGGGCCAGGAGATGCGACCTACCCGAACGGTGCGACGGGCATGACTTGGCCTGTCTGGACTGGCCCCTATGCTATCAGCGCAGCTTATGCGACGGCTGGAAATCCGATTTGGCTCGTGCAGCGCGAGGGCGATGGCCAGTTCTTCACAATCAATGCGCTCACTAACGGCGACATGGATTACAATACGCTGGCGAGCGACTGTGACACGTCAATCTGTTACCTCAACCTTGCCTACGATCAGAGCGGCAACAGTCCAGGCTGCATTGTTACCGCTCCGACAAATTGCATGCCGACCTGGGGTCAGGCAACCGGAGCGGGCATAACTACTCGGAAGCCAGTTATCTTTTTCGACGCATTTGACGGCACCCGGGTCTCGCCGACGAACAGCAACAGCACTGATCGGGGCATGTGGAACCCCACCGCGTACAATGGCAGCGGCACGACCGGGACGCTATGGATAGATGCGGAGGAAAATACTGGTGTGTTCGGCGGCCCGGTGGTTGCCCTCAATTCCTCGAATGGCGTATCCAATCCAATCGCTCAGCTCTCGTTCACGAACGGGGGCGGCTCTAGCTGCTACGTCGGACCAGGTGCGGGCGGCGGCGGAACGATCAGCGAATCGACAGCAGCCGGCGGTGTCCTGCATAGCATGATCTGCACACTGAACGGCTCAACAACGAATGGTTCGACACTAAAGATTGACGGAACCGAGACGACAGGAACGCTTCTGAACGCAAGCCTGAAAATACCTCTCGGGTTTGGGATGACGTATGGTGGCGGGTCTGATCAGGGCTTCATCCCTGGCCCATCAGCAGTCTCATCGACAGTAGCAAGCTCGTCACAGCGGCAGGCACTGTGCCTGTTCGATCAATGGACCTATGGGATCAGCGGAACATGCTGATACTGCGTCTTCTCGTCGTCATGCTGACGCTGTGCCTTCCGGCGTCGGCGCACTTCCGGCTGGGGAGCCACGGCGCGGCGTCTTCTGTGTCGTCTGGCGTGGTTTTCTCTCAGACGGTCAAGAACATCGCCAGCGCGACGACGCCGACGATCGCTGGCACGACGATGGTCGCGACGCATATCGGCACGATGTATCCGCCCGGCGCGGTCCCATCCGGTGATATCGTGGTTGCCAAGGTCGGCGGCGTTACTCTCGCGAGCGCCCAGATCGACAGCCAGCAGTGCTCGTTCTGGCCAGACGGATCGTTGAGGTTCTGCCCGTTCTCGGGCTTTGTGCCACAGATGGCGTCGGGAGCCAGTCAGCAAGTTACTTTTTCAGTTCAGGCCGGCAGCTTCCCTACATCATCCTCAGTGACTCCAGCCACGATCGCTGCTGCGAGCGACTTCAAGGTCGTGCTGAGCAACATGAACGGTTCCTATACGAAGCAGGGTCCGCAGGGACCATCAGTCTGGTACGGGGCCTATCCCGGTTTCTATGTGTCAGGTGGCGCGATCTCTGGCGGGTATGTCAGGAACCAGCCTACGACCGCGGCGGCTCCACAAGGCTTGCTCGGCTTCAACTGCACGTCGGGTAGCGCGAATTGCATCACACCATCGAATTACCAAGCGTCTGTCAGTACGACTACATCGTCAGGTAGCGCGGTCCTGACTTTCTCCAGCCTCCCTGTCCCGCCACAGTACATTTTCAACAACCCCCAGCAAATCACTATCATCGACGTAACGAATCCGAGCTCGATCCCGGACAACACGACGGTTTTGTCGTTTAATAGCAGCGCAAAGACGGTAACGATGTCCGCCAACGCCGCCGCGAATATTACCTCCGGCGATACTCTCGCATTTGGCTACACGATCCACGGGGGAACCAGCAACGGGGCCTTCACGGTCACCGTGAATGGCTCCAATGTCATAACCGGCGTCAATATCATCAAGGCTGGCGGTGGCTTTTCGGCGGTCGGCTCCGGGGCGATGACCGCCGACATTGATACGATCCTCAACGCCTATGGCTCGACCGATCCATCGAGTTGTGCGTCGATGCCAGGGGCAGCCGCCTTCACGGAGTCGTTTTCCGGCTCGACGATGACGGTTTCGAGCGTGACGGGCGTGGTCTCGATCGGACAGATGGTCGATGACGGAACCAACCTTGCGATAATCACGGCTGGCAGCGGCACGACATGGACGATCCAGGGTACGTTAGCAGCGGGTCCGATATCGGCCACGTCCACCCCGGCCCTGTGCGTCTACACCTCCGGCCCGACTGTGAAGGCGTATCGAGGCATCGGCGCATACCGCGACAACGTAAGCGGCACCAAAGATGCCTGGGAGCGGTTCCGCTTCACCATCGAGGCGTGGACCGGACCTACCGGTCTATATGCGATCAAGCCGGTAATTACTACCGATAATTCAGTCTATAAAAACCACAATGGCTGGCCGAACGTCGTCTACGACGCCGACTTCAAGAACGGCTCGACCGAGATCATCGGCTGTGCGCAGGGCGGCTCAAATAACAAATGGTGTGCGATCCAGCAGCAGGTCAACGGCTCGTGGGCGGCGCTCGATCCATGCGAGGCCTGCGCGATCGGAGCAACCGGCCGGCCAGTGTGGTTGCCGACGACGACAGGAACTTACAGCACACCGAACAGCCAAGCTCTCGCGCAGGTAGTCGTCTCCCCAGCCTCAGCCGACCTCGCCTTCATCCACGCCGCGCGGGCGGCTCTGCCGCTGAATAACACAATCACGGTCAGTCCGGCCGTGCTTACGACGACGACGGGGACATTCGGCTCGCCTTATTACACGAACCTCTATGCGCCCTATGAGCATGGCGGGACCGACGCAACGACAGGATTTGGGTCGGGTGGTTCTGGGCATATTGGCCTTGGGCCAATGGGATCGCCTTGGGCATACTGGTATCAGGCAGCCGAAGGCGGTGCGAGCGACGGCGGCGTTAGCTATCTAGCAAACATGAGAGTTGCCGCCGAATCAACGGCAGGCATGATGGATGGACCGCGGTACGATGACACGGGACTGCCGTTAAATTACTTCAACTCAGGCAGCGGATATACCCCGCCAGCGGCGTTCACGGACTCCAATACCTGGGATTTCGTGATGGATCAGTACAACAAGGCAGCTAGCTATCCCAATGATTTTATGTGGCAGGGCGATGTCCCGTCTCCGACTACCGCCCAGCCGGCCCTGGCCAATACACAGATCGAGAATAACGACGGATACGGCGACACATCGCACTGGCCTGAGTTCCAGCACGGCATTTATTTGGTCGAGGCTGAGCGGTACATCTTGGAGAATTGGATCGACGAAGCGAATGGGGTGGCGTTAGGGCCATCCAATACCGATGGAAACACGCGATCTCTGTCATTCGGCGGAACGAGATATGATGCGCAAGGGATGAGCAGCAGCATTCCGCGGCAAAACTCGTGGTGGGCAAATGTGACTGTGCCGGTGGCATATCTCGGGCCGCCGAACGAGCCCTCTATCCAATACTACAAGCACGTCGTTGCCACCAACTACGCGATGAATTACGCTTTCTACAGTTTCATAGGCACCGGCAATTTCTGGGATGCGGCGGCGGGGGCTTCGGTGTGGCCGTTCCCCAAGTATTATGACAATACCGCCAACGGCGATCAGGCGACGCCGGAGGATTACAGGACTACGGTTCCGAACAATTCGTCAATAATTGATACATTATTCATGCAACTGTATTGGGGCATGAACACCGACGAGGCGGTGATGTTCGATAACGGCAACGACGCCAACCTCACTGGTTTTGCGCGCAATTTCCTGGACAACTACTTGGTCAAGAACCCGGCTATCAATACCTGCGCCTACAACAATGTTGCCTATGTAATCAAATGGGCAAATGCGACCACCCACCAGACCGCGCCTTATGTATCGCCCCAACCGGGATGGGACGCGACGACGGTCACCGGAACGCCCCAGCGTGGGAATGGCCCAATCTCCGGCGATAATACGATCCACACCGAAAATGGTTCATCGACCGTCTCGGCGTCGCTGGAAACCGCCGGCAACACCGGAGCGTGGTCATTCACGCCGACGGCGACCGCGCCGGTGTCACCCGGAGGCACTTCGATCCCGCTGTCTAGCGTCACCTCACCGCAAAGCGGGCCGATAACGACGGGATGGGTGATCAAGGATCTCGACAATCCAACCGCCCTTACATGGCCGACCTATGTCACCGCGCCTGCCTCGGGGCTGACGATCTCGATCTCGTCTCCGGTGACCGGGCCAGGAATCTCGATCAATGACCGCATCGTGGTGTCGGCGAGTTGGCCGTGGGTCTATCCGATCTTCTCGACAACTCGGCTGGCGTCCGGCACGCGGATGAGCATCGCCGACGTTGATTGGCACGATCAGACGAGCCCGAGCGACTCCAGCCAAGGGCTGTCGGGATGGCCACCGTCCTCGACCCCACAGGTGACCGATGGGCAATGGCTTTGGCTTTGCATGGACGCTTCTGGCGCGGCATTTGGCCAACTGAGCACGACACAACCAACGATCTCGGGCGGTGTTTGCACCGGCGGCACAACCTACGTGACCTGGAACATCACCGCCGATTTTGGGGTGGCGACGATAGCTAATGCGAGTTGTCCGGCGGCATCGTCCGGTGACTGGCGCAATCCTGCCGTGAACGGTGAGGAAGAGGCTGAGATGTATGCCACCGCGCAATGGCGCAAGGCGCTCAACGGCGTCCTCGGGACTAGCACCGACGCGAACACGGCAATCACCCAACTGACGCCTTATGTAACCCCGCTAAGCACGACCTACAGCGACGGGCAGGTTCAGTGGGGCGCGGACAATCATTTCTGATGGGGCCGCGATGCAGAGCTGGCTTCTAGTCCTGTTCCAGGGCATTACCGCGCTCGGCGTGCTCTACGGCATCTGGAATACGATCCTTGCCCGGCGAGAGACTGTAGCGGCGTCGCGCGAGGCTGCGGCGCATGCCCAGGCGGCGGTAACCGAAATTCAGCATGTGGCGGCCAAGGTCGAAGAGGTTCATGTTGCCACCAATTCGCTTGTTTCCAAGGCCGAGGCGGCCGCTGATGCACGAGGTGAGCTGCGTGGTATCGAGATTGGCGAGGCGCGGGCCGCTACGGCGGCCGAAGATCAGCGCAACCCACCTCAAACATAGCCGCGATACGCGATTTGCTGGGCTTCTGGCCTCGTGATACGGTTCCGTGCTGGAAAAAAGGACGCAGAAATGACGCTCGGTAGTGTGAAGTGGTTCACATTGAGTGAGCGTTTGCCTCCGTATCATGGAAGGCATGGTTTTCATGTTCGGCACCCAAGCGCTCCTCGCCGCACACGAGCGGATGTGCATGGAAGATCGGGAGCGCACGAGGGCCATGTTTCAGGAAGTCAAGCTCAGCATCGAGGCGGTCGAGCGGCGGCAGGAAGCGGCGGCGGCCCAGCTAAGTTCGGCCCTGATCGATCTCCAGGCGTCTGTCGCGAAGATCACGATCCGGGTCGCGTGGATGCTAGGTGCAGCGACAGCCGGCGTGGTGCTGATCGAGCATTTCCATCTCCTGGCGAGACTTTGACAGTCGCATGGCGGTTGTGCTAAGGGACGGCAGATAATCGAAGGGCGAGATGTGGACCCCTACGAACTCCAGCTCCTCGTCGCTTGCGCGCGGCTGTTGGCCCAAGCCTACCCTGATACGGTAGGCTTCCATGGCGACCACGCCGCCGCCATTCGCGGGCTACACGAGGCTCTGCACTCGTTCGGGCCGCGCCCGACGTTCGCTGACCTCGAGGACGGAGTGCCGGGGCTATGAAGCGTCTCACTCAAGATCGTTTCTACGATGCCGAAGGGGTGGCGTGGAAATGGACGCGCAAAGGATGGCGGAAAGTAACCCGATCAGCCGCAAAACGGCTCGCCATCATCGCGACCATCGCTTTCTCGGCCTGCTCGCAGCTTCAGCAGTTCACCGCAACCGACGTAGCCAACGCCGGGGTCATCGCGACCAAGAGCGGTGATGCAGCCGGAGCGCAGTGCTGGGGTGCGCTGGGTGGCGCTGTGATGGCCTCTCCCGATCCAACGGGCGATGGGCTCGCCGTGCTGGTCGAGCGATACAGGCTGGCGCAGGGCGTGGCCGCAGGGCCGTGCGCGCCGGTGATCCTGCCGATCATCTTGCAGCTTCAAATGCTGGGGCTGCGCGTCCCGCTCGGTGGGCTATGACCGAAACTCCTGACGAAGCGGTGCTGCGGAAGGCTAAGGCTGTGGCATGGGCACTCGGGATCACAGTCTACATCCGCGACGGCGGCGTCTACCAGCATGAGCCGGGGATCAAGATAGAGCCGCCGCCAGGGTCTCATCCTGAGCAGGCCGGGCGCGGGCCGATCGACGGCAGCGCGGCTCCCGAATGACGACCGCAGGCTGGATCACGCTAGGGCATCGTATTTGTGCTATGGCTGATCCTGCTTGTGCTCGGCACTGAGGAGTCCTGACCTTGGACCTGATCATCATCGTCATCGTGCTGCTGCTGATATTCGGCGGCGGCTTCGGATACCGCCAGTACGGATGGGGCGGCGGGATTGGCATCGGCGGAATCTTGCTGGTCGTGCTCATCATCTGGCTGCTCGTCGGACACGGGAGGCTCTGATGGGAAATGTTCTCAAGTGGGGAACGTTGGCGTTCACGGCTGTGTCTGGCGTGCTAGGGATCTTCGCTCCAGTCTTCCCGGCCCACACGGCCGTCATGGCCGCTGGCGCAGGCGCCGCCTCCTTGGTTGCGGGCCTCTTCATGCATCCACCTTGGGCCGAAGTGACTCCCCCGGCACCGATCGTCAATCCCGTGCCTGCTCCTGCCCCGCCGCCGACTATGCGTGTAGGGCCGACGCCGCCGCACCAGCCGTAGGTAGTTTCCCCCTCTATCAACTGTCACAATCCCTGTGGTAATTAGAGGCCATGGCTAAGTCTCGCTTCCCGTTTCGCCCGACGCCTCAGCCGCCCGATGTCCTGCAAATTTTACAGGACGTGAAGCAGATTCAGAATGCGCTGCAAGTGGACACGGCGGCGGGCTTGGGCCTGCTGACCGAACTCAGCCAGCAGATCGCCGACCTCAAAGCATATTTGAAGACCCGCTTCGACGCGATCGACGCGGCCGACACGCAAATCGAGGCGGATCTGAACCCGGCAATCCCGCCGGTTCCTCCTCTCGTGTATAGGAGCGCCAGCACTATGGCTATTGTTACCTCAATCAACCTGACTGCCGGCGGCGCATCCGACGGCGTTCAGTGTGTCGATTCCTCGACCCCGCCCCAAGTTTTCCCCGGCAGCCAGATCACTTGGTCTGTGCCGATCGGCGAGGCCAACGCCTCGGATCTCGGCGTTACCCTCAATGCCGATGGCGTTACATTCAGTTTCCTGGCCCCCGCGTCGGCACCGACCGAGAGCATTACGACCTTTGGCACTTGGACAGACCCGTTAGGGGTACAGGCTCCGATCGTAGGAGCCGCCGTCACCGTCAACATCACTGGCGTCGCGCCGCCAGAAACGTTTGTCGCGCCGATGCAGTACAGCGAGGTCAGCGGCAGCTAACCATCCCCGTTCAGTTTCTCCCCCAAACTAGCGCCCCTTGCGGGCGCTTTCTTTTTCTGCCATACCTCCGGACCTAGACCCCATGACCGATTCGAGTAGCAGAACAGAGACAAGCCAGCGAGCTCCCGAGGCGGATTGCGACCAGCACGCTGCGTCGCGGGAAACCGAAATTGGTTTTAGTGAGAGGTCAGATTTCGGCGCGAGTCCCTCAATGGTTGACTTCAAGAATTGTATACACTTGCGGATCGAGGGTGACATTCAAGTAAATGAGCAGATGACCCATCCCCACCCGTGTGCCTTTGTATTTGGGAAGTTGTCCAGTTGGTTGTGGAGGCGGTGGTAGTGGCCCCGCTACCGAGGTGCACTCTTACCTCTTCCGTTACCAAGGAAATGATTGAGGCGGGACGAAACGAGATTGAATCTGTGTGGTCAGAGTTTACTGGTGCCCGGGGGTTTCTTCTATGGGATGAAGTTCTTGTTTCGGTATTTCTGGCAATGAAGGAAGCTCAGAAAAACCCTCGCGTCTCAGGTCCGCTGCGATATTTTGTACCGCCGCCTCTACCGCCTCTAGACAGCGAGTGATCCGCGCCACAACCGGCTTGACGCTGCCGAAATCGCGGGCGTAGGCTAGCCCTCGCCAACGAAAAAGGCCCCGCAGCGGCAAACTGCGGAGCCCGATTCTTTGACACCGTTCCTTGCACCGGAGGAAGCGATGTCGCGAACTGATATATCCAAACCATCCCCACAATTCAAGGCTGGCCGTCTCGATAAGGGCCTGCGCTCCTGTCTGCAAATAATGCTGACGGATCGCCAGCTTGAGCGGATTACAGAAGATGCCGAGGCTAGGGGGCTCACCGGGTCCGAATTTGGTCGGCGCGTTCTCTGGTCCTACGTTACGACGCACGAGCATCCGGCAGCGAAGCACCGGCGCTGGTGTGCCGAGCATCTCGCCGGCAAATGAGGCCGAGCCATATCGCGCGGTGCTATCGGCCATGAGCGAGCAGGTCCGTCGGCCGCACCACAACCACACCGCCGAGTTGTTCGACCTAGCGGCCCTCAAACAGACCGATGCCCGCACGATAATCTCCCGCTACGTCCCGCTGACCTATAAAACCAAGTACGCGGTCGGCCTTTGCCCGTTCCATCAGGAGAAACATCCGTCATTCGTTGTTTGGCCGATCGGGTTTAAGTGCTTCTCCTGCGGGGAAAGCGGAGATTCCATTTCATTTGTCCAGAAGATCGAGCGCATCAGCTTCGTCGATGCTTGTGTCAAGCTCGGCGTCGAGAAGCTCGACCCGGATGAGGCCGGCCGTCGCAATCACCTTGCCGCGATAAATCAACTTGCGATCGCTTGGCAAAAGCGCCGTCTCATCGACCCCATTAAGGTCGCCGATGATGACCATGAGAGACAGCTTCTCGCGGCCGAGCCAAACGAGGTCCGCTACCTTCACGCCATCCACGAGCAAAATGAGGCCCTCAACGTCCGCAGCCTCGCCAGCGGACATCTGAAGGATCTGCCAGCCGAGCAATGGCTGGTCCCGGATGTCCTGCCGCTGGGAGCCGTCTGTTTGTTCAGCGGGGCCGAGGGCAGCGGGAAATCCTACCTGCTGCTGGACTTGATGATCGCCGCCGCGACCGGGCAGGCTTGGGTCGGGCAACAACTGGCGAATCCTGTTCGCTCATTCGCTTGGTTCTGCGAAGACCCCGAGCACACGGTGCTGTGGCGTCGGGACAAGCTGCTGTCCTCCCGCGGTCTGCGGCCCGGCGATCTTGAAAACCAGATCGACTACTCGTCGCGCTATGGCCTCGACAGTTGGCTCCTTGATTTTGATCAGCGCAATGAGCGCTGCAAACCGACCCAGCTTTGGCGCTGGCTGATCGCGCACGGCTATTTAGAAGGACGCCAGCTCGTCATCTTCGATACCCGCGACGACATGATGAACGGCGATCCATACCGGCCTCGCGTTGCGCGGGCGACAATGTTGTTTCTTACGGAGTGGGCGCGTGACAACAATGCCTGCGTGCTTTTGACAACGCATCCGCCAAAGCCGAGCGGGGGATCTAATACGCCGGCCACGCAGTACGGGGGATCGCAGCAATGGCGCGCGAAGGCCAGGACGCATCTACATCTGGAACGCCCTATGGTCTGGTCGAAGGACGAGAAGCGGATGATCCCCGAGGGGCCGAAAGGAAACCGGCTCCTGACTGTCAGCAAGTCAAATTGGGGAAAGGACGGGACAGCGATCCCGATTCGCTGGGACTACGATCAACACTGCTTTGTTTTCGATGAATGGCGAGCGCCGCACTGATCGCGGTGGGCGGTCACTCGGCGGCGGCGTCCTTCTCATGGTTCGGGTCTTCGCCCTCCGGCAGCCATTTCCCTCGCCAAGTACCCAGCCACTCGTGCCGTAGGCTAGGTGTTCCGTCTTTTTTCAGCAGCCGGATAAACCGTTCGCCCATTGAGACGCCATGAGGAGTAGAGGCGAACTGCGATTCCAACGTGCGGACCTCGTACCGGCCTTTGCGCCCGGTGAGGGCGTTGAGTGATCTGCGGTCTCGTTTCCACTCGTATAGCAGGTGCGTAGGCATGTCGGCGTTCGCGAGCACTCCCGCGGCGGACTTCGCCTCGTCTATGCCGCGCTCTGCGCTTGATACTGCCGCCGCCGCCTCGGCAAGCCTCTCCGCGAACTGCTGGCGGATCTCGGCTATATGCCTGTCCAGTTCGTCTTGGATGTCGCGATGACGATCGCGGGCAGCTTTCAGCGCGCGGTAAAGCTCCGCATTCTCAGCCATCTGGCAACTCCTCCTCTATTTCGCCCGCGCCACCACATGTCGGGCAGCACTTGACGGCCACTTCCGGCCAAGGACTAGATGTCGGCGGTGCAATCTCAAATTCGATAAAACCTTCCCCCTTGCATTCAGGACAGGTACGGATTCCATCCAGGATTTCATCCATCGGACAACTCCTCCATTCCGATCGGCTCGACTGTAATCTCGCCCTCTCCGTCACAGAGCGGACAGGTATCTAGCCAAGTTTCAAACCGCCCACTTGGCGGCGATGGGCGGCGGCTTTCGTACTCAACGACCTTTTCCCCATTGCACTCAGGGCAGATGCGAATGTTACTCATCGCCACCCGCGGTCTCGGTCAAGTTGTTCATGCTCTTCCTCGCGCTCACGTCGATCTTCGTCACGCGCCGCCCGTTCGCATTCGCGTGAGCCGCAAGTATCGCGACGATCAAAGACACGATCATCGAGCATCCCCATTTCTTTCCCGCAATTCCAACAATGTCTCATTTTAAGCATCGGGCAACTCCTCCATGCGCTTGGTTCGGGCCGCAGCGAAAGCCGGGGCGAGGCGCGGGAGCGCGACGTTGTAGGCCTCGATGTGGTGGAAGTTCTCGCCGGTCAGCGCCGCCAACTCGGCACGATCACGACATTGAGTAGCTGCCCGATCGAATCGCGCGCGCCAGCCTCGATAGTCGGCTTGGCCGTTGAGACGCGGCGGTGTGATTTCACCAGTAGTAGAGTTCCCGCCCGAGCCGTCCAAAGGGCTTGCGTCCTCTGCGGCGCTGGCCGCTGGTTGCGAGGAGCCGGCTTTGGGCTCCTGCGGGCGCTCCGGGACCGGAGGCTCGCCGGCGGCCTCCGTAGCGGCCGGAATGTCTGGTGCGCCGGTTCGAATCTCTTCCCCCGAATCGTCCGAACACATTTGCGGCCGGTTGGCCGGTTGGCCGTCTTCGCTATGAGACGGTGGCGCACCATGTTCTGCATCCGCGCTCTCGGCGATGCTGCGGAGATTATCCATCTGATCAACCAATCGCGCTTGCGTAGCGCGACCGAGCTTGTGCCAATGCGCTTTCATCGCCTCGACGCCCTTTCCGGCCGCTTCCTCGGCCTGGCGCCGCAAGGTGAGCAGCTCCTTGTCGACGGGCTCGCCTCCGGCTACCCACTGTCTGATTAGTTCGCCCGTCTTCTCGCTGATCTGCTCGCCGTCAGGGAACGCCGCCCACAGATCCTCGGGGCATTTCTCGACGACGGGCTTGCCAAGGTCGGCGCGCGACCCGAGCGGCAGAAAAAGCTGCACGGTCGTCTCAAAGATGAAGCGCTTGTCTTGTATCGGCGTAAACCCCTCAGAAATGATATCGCCTACGCGTACACCAGCCGGTAGCGGCACGTCCTTGGACGTGTACTGCTTCATCTTCTCTTTGGCTCGGAGTCCGATCAGCAGGTGCATGTGGCTGTTGAGGAGCCGGTTCACGTACTTCTTGTGGCGCGCCTTGGGACGACTCCATTTCACCAAGCCTTCTAGCGGCTTGCCTTCCCGGTTCTCTCCAGCGTCGGCGATCTCCAGAATGCCGCCGAACCCTTCCCATTCGTGCGAACCGGAGTCCAGAACTAGGACTTCCACTCCAGCTTTCTCTGCGTCGTCGATTGCCTCAATGTAGCGTTCTGGTGTGAACGGTGGGGTGAGCTCGCCGTAGAGATACCCGCCAGGCACGCGGGCGGCATAGATCCGGCCACGGCCGGTTTCGGTGTCGATCATGCCGAGCTTGCCGTTTGGCCCGGCAAGTCCGCGCCCGAGCAGCAACAAACTCAGCGTCTTGCCGCAGCCCGACACCCCATAGGCCGTGACGATGATGTGCGAGCCCAGCCGAGCAGCCGGCGCGAAGGTGACGATGCTCATGGCCGATACCAGCGGCCCGTAAGACGCTTGGACGCTTCGTGCTTTTTCGACATAGCCCATTCGATGAGAGAATTTAATTCCTCAATCGTGGGACGATGCACTGCAAGCCATCGGTCCCATTCAGCACGCATAGAGGCTACTTGCTCCGGGGTTTTGATTTCGCTCATGGCTCCAACCACTCTGTTGATCGGGCGATCTGTTCTTTAGTCGGCCGCGTCGAGAACTCGCCGGCTTGCTCGCGGTCCGCAAGCTGGTACTCACTCCAAGCTGGCAAGCTGAGCTTCTGCACGCCATCCCCATACGCCGGCCACTCGCCCTTCGCCATGCACTCTCGGAACAGGCGCAGCCCGCGGCGCACGATCTGCTGGCCCCACGCCTCCGCGCGTTCATCCAACTCAAAAAGCTGGATCAGGTGCGGCGGCTTAACCTCGATGACGACGAAGATATAGCGCGGGCCACGTCCGAGCCCAGACCATCCCGGACGAGCTCCAGGAATGGCCATCGCCGCTTCCTTGTACCAGACGACGCGGCTCGCCCATCCTTCATTCCAAGCTTTGCGGGCGATGGCCTGCGGATTGCATGTCGTCGTCGTCTTGAGGTCAACGATCAGCCCGCGCTCCCGGATCAGATAATCGGGCCTTGCCTTGCACGGCACTCCGTCCCAATCCCACGTCAGCGACACCTCAGCCTCGCCGCCGGTGAAATAGCTGCCGGCGCGCTCGAAAATTGCCTCGGCTATTTTGACGATGACCGGCTTTTCCTTGTCGAGGATGGGCACCTTGCCGGCCTCATAGGCTCCGTCGCGGAGCTCCTGCGCTGCCTTGGTCTTGTAATCCGGGTGATGCACCTCGACGACGCGAGCATCGTATTGCTCAGGCTCAAGCACGGCCAGATGCGCAGCCGAGCCCACATCGAACACATTGGCATGCTTAGGAACTAAATTCGGGTTCCACGGGCTTTCTTGCCAGAATCGCCAAGCGCAGTCATTTGCCAGCGTCTCGACGCCCGACGCAGACAGTGCCTTGATGCTGTGGTAAAACTGCATGCTTTTTTGGGCACTCATGGCTTTAAGGCTTCCTCCAACGCATTGGTGGCCTGCTCCATTGCGGCTGAGCGCCATCCCTCTCCCCGCGGTCCCTCATCCCAGAAATCGGCGTGATCCATTACGAATTGGAGCGCCCAACGCGGCACGGTTACATCCTCTTCCCCAGCTCCTATCGTGCTCACAGCGCCAGCATCCCTCCGACGAACATCCCCGCCGCGAGCGCGATGCAGCAGGCCAGGAACCAGTTCACGAGTGTGTCAGCACGCATTCTCAGATTCCTTGTCGTCTTCGTAGTCTCCGGGGAAATGCAGCCTATCCCAAGAGCGCCGAAACTCATTGACGGCCTCGCCGAGCACGCCCGCTCCCCATCGCAGGCCGACAGCACAATTGAAGACGGCAGCCCAGATAATGCCGCCGTCATCCACCATCGTTTCCCTCCAGCTCGCGGAGCTGGCGCGCGGTCGCGTCCGCGATCAGGTCTTCAAGCTGATTATGCGCGTTGATGTGCTGCATTCTGGTGGCGTTGACTTGGCCGAGAAATTTGCCAAGCGCCGTATAAAATTCGGCCTTCGCGTCTTCCACATCTAGCTCTGTGAGGGGCTTCCCGAGCGGACATCCTTCAATCTCGGCCAACTTGGCGCGAGCACTCATACTTGCCGCCTTGGCCCCCGGGTTCATCGATCACTCCCTCGGGAAAGTTGTCGGCTCGCCGCCCTCCGCAACGGGTATGACCGCCTCTCTTCCCGCGAAGGTCAGCTTGGGTTCCAGGGCCGCCGACGAGCCCGTGAGGAGAGGGGAGAGAGGCATGCGCTAAATATGCCGATAGCGCCGCCGCGAGTCAATCACAAAATCGTTGATTTCAGAAAATTATCGGCATATTTAGGCGCAGATGAAAATCGTCGAGCAATTCGTTGCCGCTGTCGTCGCCTATAAGCGGGCGACCGGCATTTCCGACTACGAGTTCGCCAGACGAGCCGGGCTGCAAGAGAGCATGATCCGGCGCATCGATTTCGATCGCGTTTTCGAGAAGGGCCAGCCGAGCATTACGCTCCGCACGGCATTTCGGATCGAGGACGCAATGGGAAGGTTCCCTATCACAAACGGTGCAGAAGATGGCAAGGCGACTGGTTGACGAAGTAGGGCCGAAGCGCGGACGTGGCCGGCCCCGGAAGGATAACGGCTCGGATACCGGCCCGGTCTCGGTCATCGAGAACGGCCGCCTCGGCGATAATGCGGCCAAGCGGCTCGCTGGCTTCGTCGAGGAAATCGAGGGCGCAGAAGAGGTCCGCCGCGATCTTTCGGAAAAGATCAAGGAAATTTACAAAGCGGCCAAGGATGCGGGCTTTGAGAACAAGATCATCCGCAAGGTGATCGCGGTGCGCCGCCGTGATGCGGACGATTTGCAGGCCGAGCAGGATATGATCGATATCTACAAACAGGCGCTGGGCATGCTTTCTGATCTTCCTCTCGGGCAGGCGGCCATTGTTCGTAACGTCCCGACGAGGGCAGCTGAAGCGCTTCGCGCGGCTTCTCAGGCTCATCTCGAAGGCGATCTGCCGCCGATCGCTTAAATTGCCCGGCATCCTCGCGCTCGACATAGCTACCACGACGGGTGCGGCGTTCGCGCTGCCGGGCGAGCGGCCCGTGTGGCGGCACAAACGATTCGGCAAACCGGGGGACGATGACGGCAAAGTGGGCGTCTTGTTCCACGACTGGCTGGACGCCATCATGGGCGAGTGCGGGGGGCCGGATTGGGCCGTCTTTGAGGCGCCGTTTATTCCGCGCGGCGCGATCTCGGTCAACAACGCCACCATCCGCCGGCTCTACGGCCTGGCCATGATCGCTCAGATGGTGGCGCACAATTGGGGGGCGAAGTGTCGCGAGGTAGACACGGCCTCGGTCGCAAAGCACTTCACCGGGCAGGCCCGGTGGGGTGGGCGGGAGGCGAAGAAAGCCGCGACCCGCCGCGTATGCGAGCGCTACGGATGGGCTCCGGTGACCGAAGATGAGGCTGATGCACTTGCCGTGCTGGTTTACGCCGAAGCGCTGATTGACCCCATAGCGGCCTCGCGGCGTGGGCCGGGACCGCTGTTTGTCAGGCCGGCATCGGCGATTAGGTTGCCCACCACGCCGCAAGATCGTCGGCAGTCCCGCTGAACTGACTTCGGTCACAGATACCGCCGACCCCAGGGCAATCGCCGCTCGATGTGTATTGCCACAGAGTCCACATATCCCACCCATCTGGCGGGACTGGGTTAGGACCATACTCCGGCAGCCACAGCGGACAGCGAGTCAGAACCGAATTTGGTAGACCGGCACCATCGCCGGTCGGTCCCCATCGCCCCATGTAGACAAGCGGGAGCTTCCCGGTAGCCATTTGCAGGCGGGCTACCAGCTCGGCGGCTTGCGCGATCGAGACCGTGTCCCCCATGCCATTCGCTTCGATGTCGATGGCCAACCGAGGCATAGAGCCGGCTATACCCAAGAAATTGCCAACCTGAGCGCATGGGTCCGATGCGTCGGCGAAGTGATAGGCGCCCACTAGCAAACCAGCAGCTCGGGCGGCGGAGCTGCGCTCGATAAAGGTAAAGTCCACCCAACTCGCGCCTTGCGTCGCCTTCAAGATTACGGCGAGCACGCCGCTTGCCTCCACAGCCGCGAAGTTGACGGGCGATTGCCAATGGGAGAGGTCAAGCACCACGTCAATCATCATCCCACCCTCACGATGCGCAGCCCGTTGGGGCCGAAGTTGTATTCCTGTTGGGAAGCTTCGTCAGCGCTGGTCTGCATGAGGCACAGGCCGGTTTCCTTGGTTGCCGCTATTATCAGGCCCGGAACTTCGCCGCCGTTTACCATATCAAGGCGGATGATCTTCCAGCGCCGCCGCTCATCCTCGGAGTCGAAGGCGCTCAGCTTGAGGCGTTCGGGCATTTCATTTCTGCTTCGCCACGGCCTCAACGAACGCCTTGGCGTCCGCGATCTCTTCCTTCTTGCGGGCGATCTCGGCAAGCTCGTCCTCCATTCGCCAGTCGCTCTTCAGCCAACGATCAACGATCTTGGGACAAACGGGGTCGAGGTACTTACCGGGTATAGTAAAACATCCATTGTCGCATACCTGCCCAACCAACACCCCCTTCGCAGTACTGGTAGGCGGTCCTTAAAGTCTGTTTATCGGTCTTATCGCCGCACGGCATACCTGCGACGCAGATATTCACGGCAAGCGACGGCTGCGTCCCGACATCACCCGCAATCTCGTCTTTATGGGGAGACTTGCCGCATTGCTCCGCAACAATCCCGGCCATGTGATCTTTAAGCCATCCGGATTTATCATAAGCAGCGGCGCTGGCGAGAAGCGCGACGACGTAGACCAGCCAGAAGTGACCGGAACCTGTCATAATCTCAAACTTCCTCCTCTGGGGGATCCAGTTTTACGCATTTTATAGTACCTGGATATGGTGAATCGCCTTATAATGCGTCAACTGCTGATGGTTGCCTACTATAAGCTGCTATTACATCATTCTCGTCGTCCGGGCGCAGATGGGACCAGATCGCTCCGGTAGACAGCGCGCCCAAGCTTAGATTATCGTTGGCGAGGCACAAGGGATAGGGGCAATCGCATGGCCGCGAGCGCAGGGAGGCAAGCTCGACGTTCCCAAGGGCAAGCCGATGACGCAGCAAGCCATCTTGAAGCGCAATTGACTCAAAGGCTTCTCCAGACCTTCCCGGGTTGCCGCAAGTGACTTTGCTGACAACCACCTGGGAGACGCATCTGGCTTACCGTCCCGAGCTAGAGTCGCTAGAAGATGTAATCGTCGGGACGTTGCAGGAGCCGCATGTAGTCTGTGCGGGAACAAGCGATCCACGAAACATTGTCTTCATTAACCAAGGAGAAAGGAGCCCAGGATCACAGTCACCGTTCGCCGTGATCGTAAATCCGGAACAAGCCCTTGTCGATTCCATGGGGTACCGACGAGATTTCCGGGACTTAACCGGGCAGTCCGTATTATGGCTACCGCCAAACGTCCGCCGTTGATAGCGGCATACGACCGCGGGGTCGACGTACTTCACGTCGCGCTGGGCACACCCGTTCCTGCAGAGGGAGAAGGGCGGCAGGGCGGGATAGAGCTGCGATATGCCCTTGCCGACGATCATCCATGCGGTGCGACAATTATCGGATTTAGGCGAAATGCATGGCCGATCCGCCTAGATCGTCTTTGTGGCATCATAGCGGATCACCTCCATGTTCCGAGCGAAGATGTCAAGGGCGTGATCGCGAAAGCGCTTAGTTAACTTATAAGTTTCCACCGCATCGCCCGCCCCCGGCCGATCTTCTCGACCTTGCCCTTGCGCTGCATATCGCCGAGCGCCAGCGAGACTCGGCGCACGAAGTCCGTCCGCGTCGGCTTATCGTTCTCAGGATCAAGCCCCTTGTCGCGCATTGCCTGAGCCGCGACCTCAAAACTGGTCACGGTGCCGCTGGACCGCATCGCGTCGAAGATGCGCTTCGTCATCTCGCCGTGCACGAAGTAAGGCGATTTCGTTGGCCGGCGATGCCGCACGGGGAGTCCCTCGATCTTGAAGTCGGGCCGGAACATCCGGAGCACGGCGTCGAGATGGACAAGCTCGGCCTGCAACCGGGCGATCCGCTTCTCAGCCTCGCCGATCTCAAACAGGATTTCGGCCCGCTCGGCAGCTTGCGGGAATGGAACAGGGTTCCGCTGGTCACGCTGAACTTGCTACGGCAACCCGAGCATTTCCAGCGAACCGGAGTCTCGGCAAGCGTGTAGACCTTGATCGCGCCGCAGCTCGGGCAAAACGGCGCGCCGTTGTTTGCCGCGAACCGAATAGCGACGAAGCGCGCGTGCGCGTCTTCGTCGCTCATCCGCATGATGTCACGGAGCGATAGCGTCCGCGCTGCTGGGGAAATAAGGAAGTGCTGCGACAAGGGGCCAATCCTTGCGAGGGATCGGCCTTCGCTCGCGAAGATGGAAAAGCCGGCGTCAACAGGCTATATTCCATCTGAGGATCGCGACTGCGGGGCCAATCCGTTGTTGCGGTCTTAGGAGCCGGGCGCTGCGTCAACAGTGACCCGGTTCCGCCTTAGAGAGTGCCGACCAGCGGGCCGCTCTTTCCCAACTTAGCGCGCGGGGGAGCCAATGCCGGAAGAATCATCTGCCCACAATCGCGGTGGCAGCGGGAAAGGCGGCGGAGGCGGCGAGGGTCCGCCCCGCCATCCGTTGATCGAAGGTCTATTCCAAAGCCTGCCAGACGATGGCCAGCTCTGGACGTTAGAGGAAGCCGCCGACTGGCTGCATGCGGCGGCCTATAATTTGCGATTCGCGTACAAGCTGAAGGGCAAAATCACGGTTGATATAAAAGTCGAGCAGCCAGGAGGGGGACGATGACTAGCGCTCGTTGCCGCACAAAGAGCAAGGTTGAGCGGATCGGGCGGCCCAGGGCGCGCGACGCGGTGGAAGATCGCAGACTAATTAGACAGAAACTCCCTGGCCGATTGAAGCTTCAAGGGGTGCATGGCGATTAAGGGTTTTCACCACAGAGCGAATAAATGCTAGGTCGTTACTGATATCTGCTATATCGTCTTCCGACAAACTCGACGATCCTAGACGACGTTGTGTAGCATCAAAGAGCTGATTCAGAACCGACCGGGCTACAGTTGCGACTTCGGGAGACAGCGCACCGGCCCCGTCATCATAGGGATCAGCCGGCCCCCGTCGTATGTCAGGATGAGCGCTTGCCCATGTGCGCCACACCAGTCGTTGATGGTCGTTGCCGAACGCATTCACGGCTTGATTGATCAGCCTTCGCGCTTTAAGCGTGAAAATCAGCATCGATGCGGGATCCGTGTAAATTTCGGCGTCACCATTGCGAAGCCCGTCAAGCTTCGCTCCCGTCGCGTTTCCCTTACGGTAGAGGCTCACGGTCGTAGCTGCCATGCCGCGAACTTAACCGCCATCTCTCTCAAGAGATGTAACGGTTCCGCAAAATAGACCGCCTGCGACATTCTGTCACGCGATACCTTCGGAAGCCGGCGTCGACAAACAACCAGCGAGGACCAAGGTTCACACGCAATCCCTATGCCAAGCTGACGCCGATGACGTTGGTCCCATTTGCGCCCGAATACCGTCGATTTGGCATGTGTTATTTTCATATCTGCATCCTCGGGGTCATAGCTGCTGTGACTGTCGTCATTTCTGGCTGTCCCAAATTCGCAATTTCGCCGCGAGAAATTCTGCCAGCTTGGCCGTGTCAGGATCGACTTCTGATTTATGGGGCCATGCCCAATTGAGTAGGGAGAAGATTCCTTCTCGGAATTTAGCTATTTCAGACGTGTCGATCATGGCGACTGTACTGGTGGATTAGATATAGCTTTGATAGTTTCTTCCGGCCGATCAGACAGACCCATTAAATATTCATTATGATGTTTCGTGGCCGGCCCTTAGGTTGCCTAGCGCCATATAACTTAGATATGTCATCATTTCCCCTGATAAGCGCTGATGGATAAACTCTAAGTCTGTTTTGGTCAGGGTCATGTCTGCATCCTCGGGAGGCGGATTTCCTCGATCAGCATCCCGCAGGCGCCGTCGAAGATGAAATCCGTCGGCTCGAAGGCCATGACGTAGACCTGCGCGCCGTAGCGGCCGGCGGGGCCGCGGCATATATGCCGCCACGAGATGGTGAAGGTGATATCGTCGCCAGGTACGCCGCCGGGCATGCCCTCTGACGCCATGTTGAGTGGCGTTGTAGTGCCCGGTAAAGTTAGCCAAATCCCCATTTTGACGCACCGGGGACCGCCGAGGTGGATGTCGCAGAACAGTTGACCAGCGAGATAGGTGTCGTCGTACTGCTTGATGAAGTGCTCGCCGCGGGCGAAGGGCGAACAGATCCAGCCGTCGAAGGTCTTACACTCTGGGTACATGCCTACGGCGTAGGTAAAGTTTGGGTAGGTCGTCTTGCCGTCCTCGGGGGGCCATACCTTGCAGCCAATCGTGCCCATGCGGAAGCCGTCGAGGTCGCTGGCGATTGGTGCGGCGCGGGCGGAGGCTGCGCTGACAAGCGCGAGGCTGGCGCCGAGGCCGAAAACAGAGCGGCGAGTCGCGGGGGTCATGGCTTGGATGGGCGGCAAACGGCATAGGTAATGCCGTCCTGCGCTTCCGCCTCTCCCGCTGACTTGCATTCTGACTCGGTAGGGAACGGATACGACACGCGCTCAACGAGCGCGTGGGTATCGACGTGATAAATAAACAACATCCAAACTAGCATCGTTCTCCGCTCCTCTCCGCTGGGGCGTCCAGGAAAGGGCCGCGGATGAGCCCCTTGTCGCGTGCGCACGCTATCCAGGACGTTGAGAATTATTCGCGGCTCGCTTGGTTGTACTCGTCGAGCGTGAATATATCGCCGAGCCCGTCGAAGGAGTGTTTTGCCGGCATGTCGACAGGAACGCCCTCGACTCGATGCTCGCAGCCTCGGTAAACGTACCGATTGCGATGCGGCGACAGATCGTTGAGACACCAAGCCTCGACGGGTCCGCCTCCGACCGACTGCGCGATCATCTCGGACCAGAATTTGCAGCCTGAGCACGCCGACGGTTTCATGCGACGCTCGCGAGCGCGCTGAACAGCACGTCGAAACCAGCATCGGTCAACGGCAGTGGGATTTTACCGAGCGCGAAGCAAAGCATCTCGGGAACACACTTGACCGGCGCGGGATGCCGGGGATCGTAATACGTCCAGCCCATCCCTTGCACATAGCCGACAACTTGCGGGATACCTGTGTCGCTTGCGGCTCCGTTTGCCTCCAAAATCGCCTTACGAGCATCTTCGTGTATGGTTTTGAACGTCATCTCGTTCTCCCTCGCTGGGGGTTGTCTCTGCTGACAGATCGGAATATATGCGCGCCCGCTCATGGCGTCAAGCCTAAAAATAGGGTTGTGGCAGGAAAATTTGTCCTATATATCTATAGGCATGGAAGCCAAGGAAATTCTCTGCCCCGTGTGCGGCGAATGGCACGAATGGCCCAGGTGCAAGCCGAAACTTCGGGATATTCACGTGTGGGTGAAGCCTGAGCATTATGACCAGATCTCCCGGGCGGCTGAAGCCCGGGGTCTCAGCGTGACTGCATATGTCCGTTCCGCTGCAGTACTCGCCGCAAACGCGAAACCCTAAAGATCCGCGAAATGGCAGTCTATTTCCTTCAGGCAGACTCAGATGGACCAGTCAAGATCGGTTGGGCCGCGAATAACGTCAACGGCCGTATTAAACAGTTTCAAACCGGGCATTTCATGGATTTGCGCCTGATCCGCGAAATTCCCGAGGCTGATCGTTTGGACGAGGCTGCCTTACATCGCTTTTTTTCCCAAGAACGTATCCGGGGAGAATGGTTTCAATATTCAGATGCGATGTTGTCCGTAACACTCGATGACGCGCGCGCTCGGCGCATGCCCAAACGGGAGCCAGAGGCTTATGAAGCCGCAATTCTTCGGGGCATGCGTTCTTTGAGGCTCGGCATGGAAAACGAGGCAATCCGCGGCGCCCGCAAAGCTGCCGGCCTAACGCAAGCCCAACTGGCCGAGCTAGTCGGCGTGGGGCAGCCCTTTGTGGCACAGATCGAAGTCGGCACACGTCCACTTCCTGCCGACATCCTAGCCCGCATGCCGTCGGCGATTCGCGATCCTCTGGTCCGCGCCAGGATTAAGGAACTGCAAAAGCTTATCACAACCGACCATCTAGGCCGCGACGAGAAGGATTTTGCGATTGAGCACGCGGGCTATCTCGCCGATTCGGTCGAAAAGCTGCTATCAGTCGACAAGCGAATCGCCGCATTCCAATGGCTGGAACTGAATAAGCGTTTATATGAGTTCCGCAAGCGCCGCGCCAGGATCGCCGAGCTCGAGAAGCTGCTGTGAGCCGTTTCCCGCCGCCATGGCATTTCTGGAATCTGCGGTCGGGGCCAATCGGAGGCATCATTGCAGGCGCGATTGTCTCGGGCGCCGGTGCCCTTTGCTTCCTGATATGGCGATTCGGATAGCGCGGAAACGCCCGGCCGGAGCCGGGCGCCAATCCGCAGGGGAGGGTCGGATTTTGCTTGACCGGCTGGGTTGCTCCGGTTAAGCGGTTGCGAGTGTATCAAGTTCGCAAGGCAACCCTCATAATGGCGCACCCGCCCGCTCGTCAAGCGGTTATTTATGTTATCGGCACTGCCGATGGCGTAAAAAAGATCGGGACTACTTCTGACCTGCTGAAGCGATTAGCCGGCATTCAAACCGGAAATCCTCAGAAATTAGAGTGTCGAGCGTGCGGTAAGCCGCTACGCTGGGGGAAAAGTTATTGTTCTCAAAGGTGCTTTGGTCAAGGCCATCGCTGGAAATCCGGGAATGTTCTTGATTGGCATGACTCGGACGTGCTCACTTGATGAATTGGCACAAGATCATAGCGGCCTCGATTGCCGCAAAGCCCGACCCAGCCGGCAGTAGGGGACGCCGCTCGACCCCGCCTGGATAAGACCGATAGTCGCGACGTGCGCCCGGTAAGCCGCGCAGTTCGCGGCAGGGGCATCGACAGACGATTCGGTGTGCGAGGTTCCGATCCTCGCCGTGGCCCCGCCCTTGGCTCGCATGCGCGCGCGTCAAATCGGGCGATGATTCCCAAAACCCCCTTGGCTCTATGAGCGACAGCGAACCCCTCGCGACCAGCGAGGCTGGCTAGCCCCTAATGGCAAGCCAACCCGAGATGATCACGATGTACCTGGCATCGAGGCCAGCGCACAGCAAAAAGGCCGCCGAAGCGGCCCCGTTGCCTGAGACATACAATCGTGACCATTCGTGGCGTCAGGCCGCTACGCCATACGCTGACTTCAGAAAGTCCGCTACCTTGTGCGCCACCTTCTGAGCAACATAAGGAACATTGTGCCAAGCAACCGACGCGCCATCCCGTAGAACGAATACGCCTTGCCGCGAAAAGCGGACATCATACCGATGGTTGAGACGTTGAAAGTGTGCAGTCGCTAGCCAGCCGGTCAGGGCAGTTTCCGCTAACGATGGTGTTTCAAGACTGTAACCACGGGTCGGATATTCGTGCATCGTCATTTCCGTTCTCCCTTGCTGACAGGCTTGGCGGCTGCCAAACAAATAACGCCGCGCTGCCGCATCTTCGATCCTGGAATAAGTCGCCGGATGACCGCCCTTGCTAATCACCAGCCGACCGTTTGCGCCAGTGTAGCGCTGCCGAGCCCATTCGACGATTTCAAGATAGCGGTCAATCAACGCCGGTTTCGTGGTGGCGATGAACTGTTTGCGTGCCATATGCGTTATCTCCTCTGCTTGACAATGCACAATTTAATCAGAGGACTGACACCGCGCAATCTCGGGCATGCCACCGGAAACTAGCCGCAGAACGCAGTAGGGAACTTGTCGGCACGTTCCCGAAACGTGCGCGGAAACGAAGGAACCAAGCCGGAACGAACCTACCGACGAAGCTTGTACGGCTGATCCGCACTCACAACCGCAGGAACATCCTTCGCCGCAAACTCGCCATCCTCCTGTATCACCAGCACTCGCGGCCGCTGGACCTTCTCAGGCCGCCGAGCGACATCCTCAGGAGGAAGCTTCGAATACACCAAATGCCGAGCCTCAAAGAAAGCTTGCAACCGAGCATCATGCTCCCGATCCACGCGTAACCGTATGATCCGCTGCTGATCGTCGAGCTGCTGAGCAATCACGCCTCTCCGCGAATACCATACCCACCATACGTTAGAGGGCATTGGGCGCTTACCGTAAACCCAATGCCTCATTTGCTCGGCGCTGATCCCGTATAGGTTCGCCGCCAGCTTTAGCCAGTTCGGGCCGTATACGCGTTGCAGCATCAGACGGAACGCATCCACATCTGCCTGAGAATGATGCTTGCGCTTAGCCATACGGCTAGCCCACCAAGTCCATGGACAGAAATATGACGGTAAGGGCGAAAGAATCAAAGCCTTAGCGTAGTCCGCCTCTCAGAAACCGGCGCTTAGGTAGCAACTAATAGATGAGTGCCTGATATGTTCTCATTTTCCATAATGGGCCTTATGCGACATCGTATGCCGTTGATATCATTGGGTGATGGCGGTTACGCATTAGTTGTGCCGGCGCTTGAGCGGTTGAAACACAAGATGTAGCGGGGCCACGCCAGCCCTGCCACCCACTTTTCCTGATCGCGCTCAAGGCTCCCCGCGAACGTCAAGGGACGCGGGGCTGAGGGGATCGAGGCTACCCCAACCTTCCTGCCCCAGGAGAATTTTCTTGACATGTTCCGGTGTTTGTCGGTATGCGTCCCGACATGAGGGCACAGTCGCGGCATACTGAGGATTGGGACCGGCTGGACTTGCGGTTGCCGCCCGGGCTGACGGCGAGGTTGGATCGGTTTCGTGGTGGGTTACAGGTTCCGACGAGTCGGAGCGCGGCGTTGCGGGTATTGCTGGACCGTGCGCTGAGCGAGATTGAGGCTCTTGAGGTGGGCGATGGGTGAGAGGGCGCAAGCGGCTAGACTTGAGGTCAGGGCTAGACTCTTGGAGTTGGCGATTTCTGTGCAGGGTGACCCGAGCGGCATTGTTGATCGCGCCCGAGAATTCGAGGCGTTCGTCTACGACGAAGAGCCGCCGGAGGCTTCCGATGCCTGACAGTTTCACGTCGGTTGGGGTAGAGAGTTTGCTGCGGGCGTTGCCGGCTCTGCCGGTTGGTGGGATGCAGAATGTGACCCCCTCGACGATGCAAAGCCGTCCGCAAGCGCGTGTCACGGTTGACCGGACGGCTTTGGAGGGTGTGCCGCTGGCGATCACGCTGACGATGGATGTGGCCGAGTGGCGGGAGTATCTGGCGCATCGCAGCTATGCTGGACTGGGGCCTGGAGAGCGGATTGAGGTGATTATCCGCGACGCGCTGAAGCGGTTCGATCGTGTGTGCAATTTCGAGCATGAGGTGGAAGGATGAGGCTCCCTGGCCTGCTATTCGTTTCGGCGCTGGTTGGGTTGGCGTGGGGTACGGCTGTTGCCCAGCAGCCTCCGGCCCCTGCGCCTAACCCCGCGATGACGAAGGCTGAGGCTGCGGTGAACGCGGCCTTTGCGCAATTCACGGCGTCGCTCAAGGCTTACGAGGACGAGCATCGGGCGGAGTTGGTTGCGGCTGAGCGGGACCGGCTGGCGGCGGAGAAGGCGCTGGCTGACGAGCGCGGAGCCGGAGGCCATGCCCATACATTCACCGTCGCCCCGGCGGGGCAGAAGCGATGAATACCCTGGTTCTTGAGAGCATCCGGATGTTGCTGGTCTGCCAGCAGAGTGATCGGACGTGTGCGTTGGCCGATTTGGTGGATGAGCACATCGCGCGCATAGATGCGGCTCTTGTCGTATGGCGGCCTCGCATCGAGGACGAGCATCGGGCGGAGTTATTAACTGCCTCCCCGCCGGGGCAGAAGCGATGACTAGTGATGTGCCAAACATGCGATTGGCCGGCCAGTTGGTGGACTTGGTTTCCGGCGCCGAGGTTCCGGTGGAGGAGATCGCGGTGACGCCGGCGATGATCGAGGCTGGTCGTTTAGAATTGTGGGGGCGCGTCCATATAGCTGACCGCCTTCAAGGCCAAGCCGGCTCGGAGGAGCTTGTTGGTGCCATTTGGTCTGCGATGGAGCGCGCCCGCCGTGCGGAGCTTGTGCCCCTCTCTGTCTCAGAGCCGAGCGACCGGAGCCCGTCGGTCCAGGCTCGGGATGCCATTTCAGAATCTGTTAAACGGTTGATCAATGCCTGTCGTAAGTGGCGCGGCGGTCTCGAAGATGACGGATGGACCGAAGCAGATATTCGAAGTATGGCGAGACCTGGGCTTCACGACATTATTCTTGCAATGGATGAGATTGACCGCCCTCCTGGCTACCGATCGGCGTCCGAGGACGAGCCGGAGCGCGCCGGTGACGCTGGAATGCGCCGTGGCTGAGTCCGTCCGCGCCATCGTAGATGGGCTGGAATTTTATTGCGGCCCGCGTGCGCAGTTTGTCCGATGCGATGGCTGCGGTCAGGATCTGGACCTTGAGAGACGCACGGTTAGTCGAGCGCTACCGGGTTGGGCGGTCGATCTTGGGTGGAAAGACTGCGGCGGCAATCGTCACTTGTGCCCGGCATGTCCCGAGCCGGAGCGGAATGCGGGGTGGAAGCCGTGCTCGAGCTGATTATCCCGGTGCTTATAGGTCTTGGCCTGGCGATTGTGGCGCATGTGAGGGACAGTCGTGGCTGAGCCGGCCGCGCCAAAGGTCCAGACGCTATACGGCGATTACGCCGTGGCATGGACCCTTTCTGGCATGACAATTGTGCGCGCCAGATCGGCTGCCGAAGCTCAGGGTAAATTCGACGCGATGTCGCGGGCGAGCATGCTGAACCGCTCCAGGCCTTCATTCCAGCGGGCAGTTGTTTGCCTTGATCCAGCAGCTACCATTGGAGGCGATGACGGCCATGGCTGAGCATTGGTGGGTCGGCGGCCCTAAGGCGGCACCAGTAAAAAATCGCCTACTTCGGCATATCGACATAGATAATGTCGGCTGCTGGAATTGGACGGGGGCCACAAAGAACGGATATGGGTCTATAACCATCGGTTCAGCGTCAGATGGCACAAGACATTCGGAATCTACTCACCGGGCGTCGTACTTGGAATTCAAGGGCGACATCCCCGCAGGAATGTTCGTGTGTCACAAATGCGATAACAAGTTGTGCATAAACCCAGATCACCTATTCGTAGGGACGAACCGCGATAATATTGCCGATTGCATCAACAAAGGATTATTTGGAAATCACAAAGGATCTGCCAATTCACAAAGCACGCTCACTGACGATGACGTGCGGAAAATACGGTCATCACCCCTAAGTCAGGCTGAATCACTGGCCGCATCGCTCGGCGTTACCCGTGGTCACGTTCTCAAGATTATGAAGGGCGAGAGATGGGCACACTTGTCGTAACCGATCGAGACCGCGAGATGGCCGTAGCTTGGCTTAAAGCATCTTGCACGGTGGCGTCGGCGTTGGTGATCATGGACTTGGCTAATCAATTCGCCGACGCGCGCGAGGAAGGCCGGCTCGCGGAGCGCGAGAAATGGATCGCGCTTGCGGGGCCATATTGGCGAACTGGTCGCGAAATCAGCCCCCTCGCATTACTGGCCGCGGCTCGGCGCGAGGCGATCGAGGAATGCGCTAAGATCGCCGACGGGGGCGCGGCTCTGTTAGATGGCATTGAGATTGAGATAAAATTCGTCACACCCGAAAAGCTGGCCACCGATTTGGCCAAAGACATTGCTGACGGTATTCGGTCCCTCGGAAAGGAACCAACATGAAGCACGCGCTCACCTCTACCGCGCTCGCCTTGGTGCTCGCGGCTTCTGGCGCGGCCCACGCCGGATGTCCCGGCAATGCCCCTCCCGGCGGGTCCGGTGTCGGCGATTGTCCTGGCTGGCGGCAGGTCGATATGTCGCCCGCTCCGTCAACGGGAGCCGGGGTCTACACGCTACGGCTCTGGGGCGATGGCAAGACTCTTCGCCCCTCGGTGGCGTTCTTCCTACCGGGGTTCGGCCCAGCTTTCTCGGAGCACTGTGATTTCGCGCCGCAGGTGGGTAGCGTCGGCTGGCCAGGCGCCGGGTCTCCTGCGATCGGCCCCGAGTTTCAGGGCGGCGGCTCGGCAGTGGTCAACGGGCAGCGTCTGGTCTATATCGACTTCAATCTTGCAGACGTAATTCCCGCTGGGACCGCTGTGTTCCTGAGCGGCCACTGCAACTTCTAGGGGAACCGACATGCGCGAAATGATCCTGGCCGCAGGCTTTGCGGCGCTGACCATCACCTCGGCCCATGCCGACCAGATTACTTTGGGCAACAGCCCGGTCGCCGCCTGCGACCTCGCCGGGACGGGGAGCAGTCATCCCTTGGCGATGTCGTGCGCGCCATATCACGAGTCGGCGCTGTTCCAAAGCGATGTCGGGGTCGCCTCGTTCGGCCCCGAGGCGCTGGCGACCGGGCCGGGGGCGGGCGGGGTCTTCCCGGTAATTTCTCAGACCATGCCGGGCGAGACGCTGAGCATCCTATTTGGCGATGGCGATCACATCAGCGGTACGGTCGACTGGACCAATCTCAACAACGGCTCTACCAACCCGCACATCGTCGGCGAATTCAAGTACGTCGCGACCGGCGACGCAGACTTTCTCGGGTCGTACAACACCTCGGGCCTCGCCGAACTCGACATGATTGCCGAGACGACGGCGCTGACCCTGGAAAATTGGGACACCGATGCTGGTCTGACGTGGTCCTCGGGCGAGATCGTGGATCTGGGCGCGCCGCTGCCCGAGCCGCAAACTCTCGGCTTGCTCGCCTTCGGCTTGCTGGCGCTGTGGGGCTGGCTGAATCGCAACCGGCGCGGCAGCTCCGTCGGCCTCGGTGGCCCATGACCAAGGGGGTCGACCGGGCTGAGCCGAACACCCCCCTTCTTGCTCGCCCCGTTCAGGGCATAATTGATCATGAGGCGCTTAGCCGGGAGTTCATGTGCCGCTTCCCGGTTATCCGATATAAGCTGGCTGGCCTGGATCGCTGGACGGTGGTACGGCGGGTTGATCGGGCTCTGAGTCTATTGATCATTGTGGCCTCGGCACTGCTCGGCGCGGAGGCGCTGTGCTGGCTTGGGAACGCGCTGCATCTCCCGCTGGGATGATCTGGCATTCGTAGCCAAGGCGCTGGCGTTTGCTGGGGCCTCGCGACTGGCTGGGCCGTCGGCCCCCGATCATGGCGTGGATGATCGTCGATGCGACGATCACGGTTTAGGTTTGGGCGCGGTAGCATTCTTGGTCACGGTGGCGTGGTTCCCGGCGGGTGGTATGATAATGCCGCGTTGGTTGGTTCTGGCGGTTGGATTGCCGCTGACGGTGGTGTCTTCTTGGGCCGCCTGGCGCTGCGGTCGAGCCTGGGTATATCTGGTGGCTGGGCTGATCTACGCGGCGATGTCGATCGCATGGGCTCCCGACCGGCTTGGTGCGTTGCAGCAACTCTCTCAGATGGGGATTTTGGCGGTGGCGTTCGTGGCCGGGGCCGGCATCGTAGGGGCACGGTCGTTCGACCTCGTCATGGCCTTCTTCGCGGTTGGTTTGATGGTTTCGGCGCTGCTGTGCGTTCCGCAAGCTTTGGGCTGGTCCGGCATCCCGCAGAGTGCCCCGCCGGCAGGGCTATTCTATAACCGAGACGTGCTGGCGGAAACCGTGGCCCCCGTGCTGGTGTGGGCGATCCTTCAGCATCGGTATACGATGACGGCGGTATTGTTGATTCCGCTCCTGCTGTGCGGTTCGCGGGTCGCGTTGTTCGCCGCTGCTGTCGGGCTCCTTTACGGCTTGCCTATGCGGTGGCGCTGGCGGCTAATGGGGATGGCTGCTACCCTTGTGGCCGGCCTCGGGCTCTTGCTGTTGATGGGCCGGGAGAAAGCGGCCGATGCGCTGTTCCGCATCGTGCTGTGGGCCGATACCCTTACCGCCATCACTCCGTTTGGCCATGGCATCGGCTCGTTCGCGGCGCGCAACCCGGTGCTGGTGTATGCCCATAGCGACTCCTTGCAGGCAGCTTACGAGTTGGGCATCGGCGCGCTGCCGTTGCTGGCAATCCCGGTGCTGATCTGGCGGAGGAAGCAATGAATGACCGGGCGGCCCGCGCCGTCTTCCTCGTGATCTGCATCGAGGCTGTGCTGTCGTTCCCGCTGCACCTGCCGGTTACGGGCATGCTGGCGGCGGTGACCGCGGGATATCTCTGTAGTAGGGTTTTATGATGGATACCGAGAAGGAGAGGCCAATGAAAGTGGTGGTCCCAATCTCCCATGGGGAGATCAGTTGGGCTCCTTCGGTGGGTGATCATCCGCCATATAATTTGCTAATATCCTATCGGATAGAGTTCGAGCCAGACGGAAGCGGCTTCATCGAGATATTGGCTGAGCCGGGGGCAATCAGGACCAACAGTGACGGCTGGATGTGTCTTCGCCTTCCCGCCGAATTGTTTTCGGAAAAGATCACAGGTTCATGACCTTGTATGACGAACTTGGTGTTGCGCCGTCCGCCACCGCCGCAGAGATCGGCCGAGCCTATCGCCGGCGGGCGAAGAAGGCGCATCCCGATCATGGTGGTGACCGCGCCGAGTTCGAGCGGCTGGCGCACGCCAAAGCGGTGCTGGCCGACCCCGACCGCCGCCGCCGCTACGACGAAACCGGAGATGAGGGCGCGGCGAACGCCGACAGGGAATTGGCGGCAGTGCTCGACATACTGGCTCGAGCGCTCGATGCCGCGATCCAGGCGGCGATGCAAGACCTGTCGCGGGTGAATGTACTGGCCCTGGCACGACTGGACATCGCCAAACAGCGTGGCGCACTTGATGCCAAGTGCGGGCAGATCCGGGTAATCGTCGAGAAATACGAAGCCGTGGCCGCGCGTTTCAGGGCACCGAAGGGCAAGCCCGACCGCGTCGGCGCCATCATGCGCGCCCGGCTATCTGACGCCCGCCGGCAACTGGCGGCGATCGAAGGCCAGGCGGCGACGCTGGACAAGGCTGCCGCGATGTTGGAGGGGTATGAGTACCGTACCGACGCCCCTTTGGGGCCGCAGGGGTTTGCGCCGCTCGGATTGCAGACCTGGAATTTGGGCTTGCGCTGATGGGCGAGATGTCCGGTCTGCTGCGGTCGATAACGGAACATGCGGGCGGTGAGGCCCCGGAATTCATGGTGGTGGGGGTGGATGATTATTGCTCGCTGATCGAGAGCGCCGCGAGCAATCCGTGGGAATTGCGTAGGATGCTTAGGACGGCTGTGCCTGGCTGGTCGGCAAGCCGCAGAACGGCGTCCTGGAGGCATTTGAACGTGCCTCGTCGCCGCATTATCCGGCGCTTCCGCCCTAATTCGGGACCGCCGGGGTCACGAAACCGTTTCTGGACCTTTCTCCGCTAATGTCCGCAGTAGTCCCGTCGACGACCCGGTTCCACCGCGACGCCTTCGAGGAAGCCTTCTACGACTTCCTAAAACACGTCACCATCGTCTCTAAGAACTCGGGTCCGACTATCATCGACCCCTATCGAGCGCAGCGTTACGCGCTCGACCAGATTTTCGATGGGCTTGCCAACGGCATTCACTGGTTTGTGATCCTAAAGGCCCGGCAGCTCGGGATCACCACTCTAACCCTGTTGCTCGACCTGTTCTGGTGCGCCCTCTATCCGGGGCTGCAAGGCGCCTTAGTCACCGACAACGACCCCAACAAGGAGAAGCTGCGGCTGTTGGTCACCGAGATCCTCGATTATCTGCCGAAATCGCATCCGCTGCCGATCCGCAAGCACAACCGCAACGGTCTGGTGTTCGAGAATGGTTCGATGATCGACTACCTTGTGGCCGGCACCCAGAAGCGCAAGGGCGCGCTGGGCCGGTCGCGAGCGCTGAACTTCATGCACTCGACCGAGACCGCGCAATATGGCGATGTCGAGGGCTGGGAATCGCTGATGTCCTCGCTGTCGGACACCTATCCGTGGCGGCTCTACGTCGTCGAGTCTACGGCGCATGGCTATAACCTTTTTGAGAATGCGTGGCAGGATTCCATCTCCGACGACCTGACCAAGCGGGCGGTGTTTATCGGCTGGTGGCAGCATGACGAGTACCTGATCCCAAAGGGCACGCCGCTGTTCCAGCGTTACGGCTACGACCGCCTGTCTGATGATGAGGTCGAGACCGCGAAGATCGTCAAGGAAACCTATGACTGGACGATCACCTTGGAGCAGTGGGCATGGTATCGTCACCGCAAAGACCCGCAACGCCGCGCCGATAGCGGCGAGATCGACGAGGGTAAGGGCGAGATTATCGAGGTCGAGTTTCCGTCTTATGCCGAAGAAGCCTTCCGCATGTCGGGCTCGCCTTTTCTGCCGGGACGGACCCTTGATCAGTCGATGAAGGTGGCGCAGGAGCAACTGTTCAAGGCGTACACTTACTATTTCGGGGACAATTTCCTGGCGTTGCGGCGGCATCAGGTCGATGTGGCCAGGCTCGCCCAACTGAAGGTGTGGCAGCCGCCCCACCCCAACGGGCGCTACGTCGTCGCCGCCGATCCTGCCTATGCGTCGAGCGACACCGCCGACCGTTTCTGCCTGCAAGTCGTCCGCCTCTACGCCGACCGGCTAGTCCAAGTCGCCGAGTTCGCGGTGCGCAACATGCAGCCGTTCCAGTTTACCTGGGTTCTCGCCGACCTCTGCGGCTGGTATGGCAATTGCCGCTATATCCTGGAGATCAACGGTCCCGGCGAAGCGGTGATGACCGAGTTCCGCCACCTCAAGACCTTACTGGACACCGGCAAGCTTGTCGCGCCTCGCCAAGACGATGAGGCGGACGACCCTCAGGACGGTCGCCGCCCTCCCTCGCCGCTCGCCAATGTCAGCCAGTATCTGTTTCACAGGCCGGACGCTATATCAGGCTCGTGGAGCATACAATGGAAAACTACAGCGTTCAATAAGCCGGTACTTATGAACTCTATGGGCGATCACTACATGATGGGCAACCTCGTGGTGAACTCGGTTCCGGCGCTGGCCGAGATGAAAAAGCTGGTGCGCAAGGGGATGCAGATCGAGGCCGACGGCAACGCCAAGGACGATCGCGCGGTGGCGTTGGCGCTTGGGACTCGGGTGTGGATCGATTTCGAGCGGGCCGAGTTGGAGGCTTCGGGCCGGACTTTTGCCATCGAGACCGCCCGCGATGCCGAGGACGAGCATGGCGCCGGGCCGGATTATATGACATATGTGATGCAGAACCATTTCCGCATGGCGGAGCGCCAGCGCAGGGACGATGCGCGCCGCGCTCGCCGGCAAGGACGGTGGGCGTGGTGACGTGGCGCTAGTTTTCAGAACTTACTTATGTCCTGATTGCGACCGGCGGTTCGAGCTGTTGCAGGAGCGCGGCGACGGCCCGCCGCGCTTTTGTGTGAATTGCGGCGTCGACTTTGGTGACGAAGAGCTGGAGCCGGTTCCGGCGAAAGTCGCGATCGGCGGCTCGGCCATCGCTCGCGCGACGGACGGAACCTACCGGGCGCTGGAGGAATCTTCTGCTGCCCGAGCCCAAGCGCTTGACGCGCCTTACCTGAAAATCACCGACATGAACGATCGCCAGCGGGAGGGCGATGTCGCGGCCAAGGTGCCGATGAATGTGGTGACCAATTTCGCGCAGGAAGCCAAGAACAATATCGGGGTCAATTACATGGGATGGGGCGGCGGCATGGCAGGAGCGCGGGTGGCCCCGGCCATGCCGGGGCCGGCGGCCGGAGCCAGCTTTACCGGGCCGGGGCATATCGCGCTCAGCGCTATTCAGCCCAAGCATCAGGGCGAAGTGCAGAACAACGTGGCGCACCCGATGGCGAAGCCGTATGTGAGGGGGTGATGAAGCGGATCTTGCAGCAATTACCCCCCGCCGCATTGCAGCAATTGGCCGCCCAAGTCGGCGGGTCCGGCGAGCCGCAATTCTGGTCGCCGAAACTGCCGGGGGTTTATTGGCCGAAGCCGCCTGCCGGTGCCACGATCGTCCTTGAAGGTGATCCGCCGCACGCTGCCTATGTCGAGGTCAATCACGCCTTGCCGGCGCAGCCGAGGCGGCGGTGATTTTCCATCCCCCCGACGCGCATGTGATTGGATTGCCGGAAGGCGATGTGGTGGCAGTCGGTGAATTGCGCGGGGTGCTTCATAAACCTCGCGCTGACGGCGTGTCGTTCACCTCCTTTGTCCGCTACGGGCTGATGGCTGCGGCCTATGTGTTTCCCGAGCGGCCGAACGATGCGGCGATCCTGCGGCTCGGCGAAATCACTAGGGACTTCGGAACCATGGAAGCCACCGCCCGCAAGAAACTCGGCCTCGCATGATCCTCCCGTCGCCCGCCAAGCTGCCGCAGTGGACCAAGGATCTGGTCGACCAGTGCCGGGTTTCGGCGTCCGCCCGCCAGGCGCTGGCCCGCACTCAGAAGATGTGGCTCTACACCGGCAACGATTCCGGCAGTCAGGCGATCTACAACAAGCTGATCGTGCATTGCGACAAGCTTGCGTCCAACTTGTTCGCGCCGGCCGATCTGCGGCTCTTTGTCGAGTACGAAAATGATTACGGCCCCGAATGGACCAAGCGCGGCCGGGTCGCCGGCCGCTTTCTAACCCGAGAGTTTGCCCGCCGGGGCTTCGCCGACCTGTTCGGGCAGGCGGTATTCGAGTGCCTGCCGCACGGCTCATGCTTCCTGAAGCTGATCTGGGGACACGACGGCCCGGTGGGGCGTTTGGTGATGCCGTGGAACATGGGCGTCTACCGCGAGGATGTGAACGGCCTTGATCAGCAGGAGGCAATCACCGAGACCGCCTATATCACCGAGCAAGAGCTATGGCGCCGCATCTCGCACCGCTCGGACGCCAAGGAACTGTTCAAGCGCGCCCGCGGTTATGCCCGCCGCCGCTCGGCGCTGGAGGAGGGCGACACCTACATCCATCAGGTGATCCTCGCTGGCACCGCGCCGATCATCGGGACACCCGATCAGCCAACCACTGGCTCTGGCGGCTTCGTGCAGCTTTCCCCGGCTCCGTCCTCGGCGCTGCTGTCGCCGGACGTGGCCGCCGGCCTGATCACGATGCACGAAATCTACGTGGTCAACGACGAGACCGGCGACTACACGACGATCCAGATCGTCGACCCCGACATCATCCTGGCCCCGCGGATGATCCGCGACAATATGTTCATCCCGCACGACCACCCCTATCAGATCGTCCAGGCAAACCCGCAAGCCGGCTACGTCTGGGGCCGCTCCGAACTCGCCGATTTGATCAAGCTGCAAAGCCTGCTGCGCGATCGGATCGAGGATGTGAAGCGGATCATGTCGCTGCAATACGACCGCATCCGCGCCTTCGTCGGGTTCTCGGGGATGAACGACGAGCGCTATGATCAGTTGAAGAACGATGGCTGGATTGCCGAAGCCATGCCCGGCGCCAAGGTCGAAGACCTGACGCCGGAACTGCCGGCCCATGCCTTCGACGAAATCAAGGTGATTGACGGGTTTTTCGATTCGATCGCCGGTTTCGACAATGTGCTGTCGGGCAAGGGCGAGCCGGGGGTGAGGGCGGGATCGCATTTTCAGGGTCTCGTCCGTACCGCCTCGCCGCGGTTGCGCGACCGGGCGCTGCGGGCCGAGGAGCAAGTCGCCCAATTCGCCGAGAAAATGATGTGGCTGATGGCGGCCAAGGACGCCCGCGCGCACTGGACCAACTACGAAGACCCTGAGCACAAGACCGACTTTTATCTATCGCAGCTCCCGCCGGACGCGCGCGTGCTGGTCGATTCGCATTCGTCGTCGCCGATCTATGAGCAGGATCACGCCACCACGGCGGCATTCTTGTTCAAGGCCGGGGCGATCGACGGCGAGGATCTGCTGGACCTGTTGCCGGTGCCGAACCGCGACATGCTCAAGGAAAAGCTCCAGGCCCGCGAAGCGGCGAAACAGAAATTCCTTTCCAGCCTGCCGCCGCAAGAGCGGGTCGAGGCTATGACCGGCCGAGCGCCGGCGCATCACAGGGGGTAGATGGATGATGGTTTCGGACCATTCCGATATATGGGGAAAACCGACCTGGGGTTGGATCTTTACGTGGCACGACCGGCCAGGCGGAACACTAGTCGTGACTAGCAAGGGGCACGATAGCCCGGAGTCGGCATTTCAGGCCGCGTTAGAGAGCGCTCTTCGCTTCGGTTACACGCGGCCGCGCTGGTGGGAGTGGTGGCGTTGGTCCGAGCAGAATGAGTTCCGAAAGCAGCCGCCCCTAAATGTACTGCCGAGGTCAAGGGCCACTGTAATGTCAGCGGCGGCCTCGCGGCCGAGCGCCAAATGACAGTCATAGCCTACTCGGTCGAGCATGGCGAGCTAGCGGCCGACTCGGCCGTGTGGAAGTCGAACAGCCAGATCATCCACGGCTTTGTGAAGAAGATTTATCGCCTTGGCGACGGCCGGTTGTTCGCGGCCTGGGGGCGGTCCTGCGATATCGAGTATTGTGCCAAGTGGCTGGAGAGCGGTGGCCTGTCCGAAACCAAGCCGGCGGCTGTTGACAAGGATGATTTTGGCGGCCTGCTGATCGGGCCGTTGTGTGACGATGTGTTTTTGGTCGAGTACGATTTCCGGCCTTACCGCGCGCACCATGCCAGATACTATGTCGCCGGCGCGCACGGGGACTTCCTAATGGGAGCGATGCTAGCGGGGGCGACTCCCTTCGAGGCGGTAAGGCTCGCGATCGGCTGGGGCGACAGCGCCGGTGGCGAGATCCAAGTCGAGCAGATCTAGCCGCGGAACTCGAATACGCCCTTGACGAAATCGTGAAGTGCCGTGCCTGTGCTGGGCGCGGCAAGGACTCGGGCGGCAGTCTGTGCGTCTACGCCGAGGTATTCGATCACCCGCCCCGCCGGGTGGCTCAGTGTCGGGTGGTAGCGCACCGACAGCACTGCCTGCTCTGGATCGTAGCCGACCTCCCATACATGCGACGAGCGTACCTTCTGCATTTCAGTCGGCATCACTCACATGCGACCCGCATCCGGTCGATCCATTCCTCGATATCCGATCGTCTGTACATGACCTTGCCGCCGAGCCGGTGAAACGAAGGCCCGTTATAGCGCTTTCGCATCCGCCACATCTGCGCTGCCGAGACGGCGCACATCTGAGCCGCTTCCTTGGTACAGAGCCAATCGTGATCGCCGCTCATCGCGGGCGACTGTGTATCAAATTTGATTGTTGCTGGCAATGGCGTTCGCCGACGACGGTTGCAATCGACTGTTTAGGCTGGGGCCATGTGCTCCTCCGGCTAGGCCGGGTGGGGGGAACGAGGAACCCTCAGGCTAAATAGCCGACTGCAACCCTAGAGGAGCAAGGCGATGTACGAACAGCGTCGCGGCCGGCGCGGCAAGCGCCACTAAAGACAGATGCCGCCGCTCCTTCCATCAGGGCCGCAAACACCGCCGCTTCCCGTCGCGGGAGCCGGCACCTCTCCGGGTCAGCCCCCGTTCGGTTCCTCCCCGGTTACGATGCCGACCCCCAATCGCGGCGCCGAAGCGTCCGGCATGGCTCTGGTGAAGGGCGCGTATGACATGCTTGCTAAAGCCCTTCCGGGGCTTGGTTTTGGAACCAAGCCCTCGGAAGCGGTTCGCAAGGCAATGGATCTCCTCGCAAAACTGCCGGAACTCGCCAGTTCGGTCACGCCGGGCGCGCAGAATGCCGGCATGGAACAATTCTTGATGGAGCGTCGGCAGATATCGCCGCTCCTCGCCCAACTCGCCGCCGCGCAGGGCGGAGGCGCCGGGGGCGCTCCCCCAGGCGGCGCCGCTCCGCCCGCGCCAGGAGGATGATGAATGTCGGCATTCTGCCTCGCCGTTCACCGCAAGGGATCGATCACCTGTTTCGGCCATGAGGACATGGCGGCGGCAGTGGCGGCGATGAAAGCGCTGCCCGACGATCCCGAAGTTATCGATGTGAAGGTTATCGATATGGCGACGGGAGAAGAGGCGAAGTCCGCGCCAGCGAAGTCCGATGCGCCGGCGGCTTCCGGCAACATGGCCGTGGGGAAGACCCCGGCTCCAGGAGATAAGTCATGAGCACCGACGTATTCCATAATCCCACGAAGACGGTGCCGAAATCGGATTCGCGCATCGTCAGCCAGGATTTCGAGAAACAGGACATCGGCGCGCGCAAGTCGCACATGCCGTCGGTCTCAAAAAATGACCTGACGATTCGTCACGTCGGCGGATCGAAGGGCGCCTGATCATGCCGCTGGTCGAGATCGACGACTCCGAGCTGAATCAGTTGCGCACTCTGGCGCAACGCTATCCGACCGCCGAGAATTTCCAGAAGGTCTTCGGCAAGATCCTCGAAAGCCCGGATCGGCTGGAGGCGCTGAAGCTCGTCAAAAAGCATTTCCCCGATGTGGCCCTGCCGGAAATCGACACAGCGGAGGCCGCGTCCCGGCCGCTTCTCGACAAGATCGCCGCCCTTGAAGCGCGCTACGACGAAGACCGCAAGCGCGAGCAGGAAGAGCGCGAGAAAGAGAAGCAGGAGGCTCAGGAGCGGCGCGTCAAGAACACCATTACCTCGGCGCACAAGCGGTTGCGCGAGGAAGGGTGGGACGAGGACGGCATCGCCAGGATCGAAGACCTTATGCGCGAGCGCGGCATCGGCGATTACGACGTGGCATCGGCCTATGTGCGCTCGCAGATGCCCGCCCCATCGCCGATCGCCCAATCATACGCCGGCAAGGATCTGAACTGGTTCAATCCGAGCGAGGCCGAAGTTGATCATTCGCTGTTGATGAAAGATCCGGCGAAATACAAGAGCCAGATGATCACAAAATTCGTCGCTGATAAGGCTAACGGCAACCTCCGCGAATGGGCGGCATAAGGGATGGGCTCTCCAGCCGCCAGGATCTACACCTTCCAGTGCCGCCGCTGTGGCGGGGACTTCTTCAAGAAGGAGTCCTATTTAACTGCGTATCGGAAACAGCATCAGAGAGATCCCCTGTATTGTTCCCGAGAATGTGCTGGGATTTCGATCCGCCTGAGTTTGCCGCCAGAATTCATTTGCGGGCATTGCGGCAAGACCGCTAGCCGTAAGCGTGTTGACGAACGCGGGCGTTCCCGTGGGTTTCAATATAATGCGCGGTATTGCTCGAGAGCGTGCGCTGCCGACGCAAAGCGGTCTGGATATGTCACCGGCGAAGGGTATCGGGCGTTTAAGAATGGTGGCGGCAAAAGGATTCTAGAGCATCGCCAAGTTATGGAGCAGCGTTTGGGCCGTCCCCTGCTTCGTTACGAAAATGTCCATCACAAAGACGGCAATCGTTTGAATAACGATCCAGCGAATCTGGAACTGTGGAACACATCTCAGCCGTGTGGGCAGAGAGTAGAAGACAAGATCGAGTTCTGCCGGTCTTTATTAGCAGAATATGGGCAACTTCCAGGAATGCTAAGTATAGCCGACACGGCGCTTGGCTACCTGTCAATAGGAGGGTAGTCCAATTCCGATCCCTGGAACAGGTGTAGTGCCCTCAAGCGGGGGTATATTTAACGAATTGGTTGGCCTCACACGCAGAGCGTTCGTCCCCGTTGTCGTTCGGAACATTTACTTTGCCGCTCCGTCGCTGTTCATGCTGATGGGCTCGGCGCAGCGCTCCGCCGGCGGTCTCAACCAGATTACCATTCCGGTGCAGGGGCAGCCGATGGTGCAGGGGGCGTGGACCTCCTATGCCGGCAACTTCAACAAGCCGCAGGTGATCCCCGGCGTCCAGCCGTCTCAGTTCAACACGGCGTATTTCACCGTTCCCGTACCGCTGGTGCTGGGCGAGGCGCTGTTGCAGTCGACCGAGACGATCGTGCCGATCCTCGACGTTCGCATGAACGATGTCTACGCGACGACGGTTCAGCAGCTCGCCTCGGTGCTGTTTACGAATAATTCCAACAGTCCCTTGATGCCGTCCGGCTTTATCGAGGCGTTCGATAACGGGACCAACGTTGCGACTTACGGCGGGATCAACCGGCTACAATCCGGCAACCAGTTCTGGCAGGGCAATTATTTCGCCAGCACCACATCTGCGCCGCTGGTCAATTCGCGCGCCGCTTGGTCGTCTTATCTGATCCAGGTGACCGACCTCGCTGGCGGCGAGGCTCCTGACTACGTGATCATGTCGCCGTCGGACTACGCCACCTTGGCCGCGCAGTTCATCGGGACCGAGACGATGTTCGTCCGCCCCGGCGGGGCATACTCGATGGACACGAACGCGCGCTCCGGCTTCCCGAACCTCAACATCAACGGCGTGCCGTTCTATCTCGATCACTGGTGCCCCAAAGGCACGGTGATCATGTCGAACAGCAAATACACCTCGATGTACATATCCGAGGATGCGAGTTTCGATTTCTCCGGCTTCTATTCGCTGATCCCGCTCGGCCAGCTCGCCCAGGTCGGCGTGATGATCCTCGGCGAGAATGTGATCACCTCTAAGCCCTCGACGGGCGCGATCTTTACCGGGCTGACCGGAGGAGCATTCTGATGATTGGAGGGCCGGGAATCGCGCTACCTTATCCCGCTAATCCGTATCCGGTTCCGCTGCCGCCCGGCCTGAGTTCGGCCGCTTGGTCGAACCAAGTCTATATGACGCCGGGCGAGACCTTCAATCTGCCGCCGGGCAAATGGGGCATCGTCACCCCGGCCGGCACTTACATCCAATTCCTTGACCCGGTCTCGACCACCTGGCAGCCGCTCACCACGACGATCGCCTATCACGAGGTCGTTTCGGACGGGCAGAATTTCCGGGTCGCCAACCTTTCCGGCATTCCGCAACCGACGTTGACGATCGGCGGCACCAACACCGGCTACACGCAGGGCAATGCGAGCGTCACCGCTGGGACCGGCGGCTCGACCTGGCGGGTGCTGGTCGACGGAAAGATGGGTACTCCGGTAATCGGCACCGACAAGAACGGCGTCACCGGCGGCACCAATTGGGTTTTGCCGCCAACGGTGTGGATACAGGCCCCGCCCGCCGGCGGCATCCAGGCAACGGCCCTGGCGACGGTCTCCGGCGGCGCGGTCAACGCGATCACCGTGCAGGCCTCCGGTGCCGGGTATGCGTCGGCGCCGGGTGTCGTGCTGATCCCGAACCCGAACGATCCGAATATCGGCACGATCACAATCCCGTCGATCACCATTCCGCTTGCAGCGGCTGCCGGTACTATCACCGCGATGATCATGGTTCTGCCCGGCGATCATGTCGCTTCGGCGCCGACGATGACGGTGGCCGGCACCAATACGGCGGTCGCGACCGCGACCTCTACATTGGTGGCGGCTGACGGCACTTCCGCGACGGTGTGGATTCAGGCGCTCGGCGGCATCTCCTGATGATCCGATGGCGCTCACCGCGTATGAAATCGTCACGCTGAGGCTGCTGGACGATCCTACCAACGCCGTCTATTCGACGCAGGAGGTCGACACCGCGATCAACGCTGGCCGCGGTCAGATCGCCGCCGCCACGCATTGCGTTCGATACACTGGAGCCGTCTCGACGACGGTCGGGGGCGCGGTTTATCCACTTGCCGGCCTTTCGGTCGAGACCGGGGTTCAAGGCGCCCTCACCGCTCAGATAGGTTTTATCTCAGGCGCGCAGTTTGCGTATCGGCCTTGGGAGTGGTTCGTTGCCTATCGAACCTTGGCACACGGCGCCCCGAATATGTGGTCGATCCAAGAGCCGGGGCCGCTCGGCTCCATCTCCGTCGATCCCGTCCCGGATAACATCTATCCGCTGAGTTTCGACCTGATCGGCCGTCCGGTCATTTTGGTCGATGACACGACGCCCGAGGCCATCCCGTATCCTTGGACCGAAGCGGTGCCGTATTTTGCGGCGTACCTGCTCTATCAGGACAAGCAGCGCACCGCCGATGCGCTCGCCCTTTTGCAGCGCTGGGGCGAGTTTATGTCGTGGGGGACGCGAGCGGTCGTCTCGACCGTGCTGCCGCTCTACTCGCCCGGCGGCGGGGCTTCGCGCGAGGCCGCATCGAAGATCGTAAATACCGGGTTCGGCCCCTCAGCCGGAGGCCGCTGATGCGCAAATTCCTGCTGGCCTTGGTCGCCATGATGGCGGTGGGCTTCGGCGGTGTGGCGCTGTCCCAATCCGGCATCTGCATCCAATGCTTGGCGCCGGCACTGCTGCCTCTCCTCGGCACGGAATATGTCCCGTGCTCGCAAGGCGGCGCCACGGTCAGGTGCCCGTACTTCTCCAGCGTCCTCGATATCCGAGCCTTTGGCCTGACCAGCAATCCGATCAATCTTTACATCTCGCAGCTCGGAAATGATGGTGGGTCGCCGGGCTCCGGCACGAATTTATGCATCTACATCGCTCAGCCATGCTTGACCAAGGCGCAAGCGGTCAATTCCGCCTTTCTGTTCAACGCCGCGGGCGGGAATATCATAATTCACGCGCTGGCTGGCGGGACGAATACGTGGAATGAGAGCGTCTTTGTAAACAGCCCGTTGCTCGGAAGCGCCAACTCCTTTCCCAACCCGACCATTGCCCCGCCTGCCGTCCAAGATAGCGGGCAGTTGATCTTCGACGGCGGCGGCACCGAGAATTGGAACGGCGGTAGCGCTGACTGCGCCACCATCGGCGTCGGCGATCACGCCACGGTGGCGATCATGAACATGGCGCTGATCAGCGGCACGGGATCGGGATGTAGCTCAACCGGCTTCGTCCAGATCGGCGGCACCCTCAACCTCTTGGCCGGCAACACCTGGGGACCGGCTACCGTTGCTATCTGGCACAACGAAAATTCCGGCTCCAATCTTGGGATTTGGGCCGATCAGAACGTCTCGGGCAACGCGACATTCCTCTCCGTCTCCGGCTCGGGGGCGTCCAGCCTGATATCCGCGGGCCATCTGAATTTTGTCGGCAACCCCACGCTCGGGACGCTGTTCTATGTCGAGGCGTCGATCACCCAGATCAATCCGGCCAACATTTTCCAGGGAACCGCCGTCGTAACCGACGAGTATCAAGTAAAATACGGCGGCCAGCTTCTTTTCTACCTGACGCAATCACCGCAATGGCCAGGAGGGGGTGGGACTGGCTTTCTTTATAGCGGCGGGCGCATCAACAACGCCAGCGACGATAGCTATAACACGCCCTGCGTCGCCGGTAACGTGGGATGCCCCCTAACTTCTCCCTCGCCGACCGGCAACGTAACGGTTTCGGTTGTAGACGGCTCTGGTCCATATGCTGGGAAGGTTGACATTCTGGCTGGGGCAAGCGCTGCGGCGACTGGGTCATTCTATCTGAGCTTCCCGTCGATCTTGGTTAGCGACACTGGCCTGAACGGGCTCTGTAGTTTTACGCTAGCCATTGGCGGACCGTCGCCAGGGGTTTGGCCTAGCTTCAATGCCGGCTCGTTCACCGTCTATTCTTTCGTGCGTGGCGCGGACGATACAATCGGGCCGGCAAGCCACGTCGCATTTCTTTGGGCATCTCCGGTGGTCTTGCCGGCCGGAGACTACCTAGTTAAGTACAATTGTAACAATTAGGGTAGTTATGCGCCTTATCTTAGCCACGTTAATTTGTATTGTTCTTGCTACTAGGGCCTTTGCCTCTGACCCCTGCATGGGGATGAAGGTGGTCGAGGGCAGCTACGCTAAGCGTGCGGCCAATCCCGCCGACCCGCGCCGAATGGAGTTTGGCGCGAAGCAGGCGGACATGCACGACAAGCGCATGGCCTGCGAGGCCGCCGCCGCCAAAGCCCCACACCACTGACATGCTGAACTTCTATCGACAACAGGTGCAGCGACTGATCGGCGATCCGAAGCAGGAGCGTTTCAACCTCTTCGATCTTGATGTCTATATCAACCTCGCCCGCCAGCAAGTCGCGGCCGAGGGCGAGTGTATCCGCTTTCTGACGCCGATTTCGTCAGGCGTCTCCGCGGTGGTGCCGGCCGATCAGATTTTGATCGACAACGTAACCGGGAAGCCGATCACCGACATTTACGGAGACCCGATCATTGCGACGCAATCGGTCGTCGGCTCGGGTTACACCGACTTTCCCTCCGCGTTGTTCACTCTACCCGATCTTCCTGGCCGCCGCCCGACCGTCGAGACCGTGCTGACCAATCAGCAGGTGACCGGCTACACCGTCATCGATCCAGGCGAGGGCTATATGTTCCCGCCGCAGATCACCATCGAGCAGTTGAGTTTTGGCGCCAGCGGATCGGGCGCGCAGGGTCGCGCGATACTCGAATACACATCTCAGGTCGTGGAGAACCAAGAGAAGATCAACTTCATCGATATCCCGATCCAGACATTGTTGCCAGGAGCGGCGGCTATCCTTTCGGTGCGGTCGATCGCGGTCATCTGGAGCAATGTGCGATATGTGGGGAATTACCTGTCGTTCTCGAAATTCCAGGCTCTCGTGCGATCGTACACAAACGGAAACTTTCTCTACACACCGTTTTGGTGGTCGCAATTCGGCCAGGGTGCCGCAGGCTCGGTCTATATGTATCCAAACCCGGACCAGACTTATCCGGTGGAACTCGATTGCCTGTGCCTGCCGCTGGACCTTGCGACCGACACCGACATCGAGTTGATCCCCGCGCCGTGGACGGCCGCCGTTCCGTTCTATGCGGCGTTCCTCGCAATGATGTCGATGGCCGACCCGGCGGTGCTCAACCTTGCCGCGACCTACTACAACGAGCGCACCGGCGGTCTGTATTCCAATATGATGCGCCGAGCCCGCGCTTATTCGATGCCATCCAAGGTAAGCTCGTGGTATGGCAGATCGCTCAACTGAGCCCCAGCGCGATCCTGATGGCGTTTGCGAACTCCGTCGGCGTGGCGTCGTGGAAGGCCGCCATCATCGCGTCGGTCGGGTATTGAAGCACGCCGATGGCGAGTGCCGCCATGTCAAGCATGGCATCCCGGTAAAGCCCCTGATCCCAATGCGTGCCGGTCGGCGAGGCCGGTTGCATCGCCTGCGCGGCGAGCACCACGACGGGCGGCGGCTTCGGCTTTGGCGGCCCGCCGCGAACGGCGATGATGACCCCGGTGTCGGGGTTGATGTAGGTTCCGGGGTGCAGGGTCTCGGGCTGCTGGGACATCGCTCACTCCTTCAGAGCTGCGGCGCTCATCTCTCGCCACACATCCGCGGCAACCCGCTCGGCACTTTCGGGATGTTCGCCTTTCGGGTCTGGATGAGAGTCTGCGTAGTCCGACAAAAATTCCCAAATTCGGTTACGAGCCGCCGCGCGCATCGCCTCGGTTGGCTCCCGGATTGCATAGAGGACGGCAAATGCTCTTGGAATATGCCATTCCCAAAGAGGTTTGCTTTCGGGTTTTTCTCCGGGTTGCGTTATCACCAGTTCTTGAGCGTAGCAATCTGGATCGTCTTCCATGCAGATCGCACGAGCAATACGCCTAGCCAGTTCTGGATATTTAGGCGGCCCATCTTTGTGGGCGCCCCATTCAGAAAGTGGGGCTTTCTGGCCGCACGAGCAAATAAACGAACTATCGCCGTCTGGCGGAATTTTGCTCCATCCGATAATGTCGTGGCTATCCATCTCGCCCTCCTCTGGGGCTGGTGGTTAGGGTCGCGGCGAGGCGTATCCTCGCCTCCCGCGCCCGCCCACTATGAATGCGCCGCGCTCGCCGTGTCAACGTGAGCGAGCGCGGCGGTCTTCCGGCCTCGCCGTCGCCGGTTCCCGGCCTGCCGACCAATATCAGTCCGCACCAGCTCTCGCGGTTTACCACACTCAACACCCAGGTCGGCCGCGCCTCGATCGCTGACGAAGAGATGGCGTGGTGCGATAATCTGGTCCCTATCGGCGATAATTTCCTGCGGTGCCTACCCGATCTCGGGCCGTCTATCTACAATGCCGGGGCACTCGGGCGTCGCATCGTCGAGTTCGACTTCTTCACCACGCCATCGAACAGCTACGCGATCCTGTTCCTGGATGACGGGAGCGCCGTCGCGGTCGATGTCGTGAGCAGCGCCGTAACGGCGGTAGCGCCGCCCGGTACATTTCAACCGGAAGCGTTCCAGGTGGCGCTCTGTCAGGCGGGCCTGGCCGGCGAGAACGTGCTGCTGATCGTCACCACGTCGGATTCCGGCAACGGCTATTTCATCTGGGACGGAACCAATCTGTTCCAGGCAGGCACTTTGAGCCCGGTCGCGGTAATCGACGACCCCGGTTCCGGCTACACCTCCAATCCCTCGGTAGCGGTCATCTTCGGCGGCACCGGCAGCGGTGGTGCGGCGGTCGCGACAGAGCAATTCGGGTTGGTTGACCAGGTCAATGTCACCGCTCCGGGATCGGGCTATTCGCTCGGTGATCAAGCGGCGATGATCTTCTCCGGCGGTGGTCGCGGTACGACCGCCTACGGGACCGCAATCGTCACCGACAACGTGCTGACCAGCATCACCGTGATCTCCGGCGGTTCGGGATTTACCAGCATTCCCCTGCTGACGATTACTCCGGTATCGGGCGGATCGGGTGCGGTCGCGGTCGTGACCTCGCTCAGCGGCGGGGTGATCACCGGCGTCCAGGTTCTCTCCGGGGGCTCCGGCTACACCGGCGGCGTCACCATCGCGACTTCTGGCGGCGGTGGCGGCAGCGCGGTGTTCGCGGGGGTCATCGAGAGCGGGGTGATTACCGGCGTCACCATGATCAACGGCGGTTCCGATTACACCTCGACGCCGACGGTAAATTACTTGGCCTCGACCGGATCTGGGGCCGGCGGCCGAGTGGTTTTTCAGAACGCCCAAGTGATCGGTGTCGTCTTCGATTATCCGAGCCAGGGCGGTTTTGGCTATCCGCATTCGCCGGCCCCGGTCGTCCAGTTTGTCGGCGGGGGTGGGCCGGCCGCGGGCCACATCGAGATGATGCCTTTCGGGGTCCAGGGAACCGACATCGAGACCTATGTCGGACGGGTATGGATCGCCGACGGGAACCGGATTCTGTTCACCGCGCCGACCTCTCTGGTGGAATTTGGGATCAACGGCGGCGGGGCGTTCCAATCGACCGACTCATTTCTGCGGAACTCCTATGTTCATCTGCGCCAATCGAACGGGTTCCTTTATCTGATCGGCGATTCGTCGGTCAATTATATCAGCGGGGTCACAACCTCCGGCACGCCGTCAATCACGACGTTTTCGAACCTCAACATCGACCCGCAAATCGGCGCCCGCTGGCATGATTCGGTAACAACCTATAGCCGGTCGATCGCCTTCGTGAACGCCAAGGGCGTCTATGTGATTACCGGCGGCGCGGTCCAGAAGGCGTCGCCCCAGCTCGACGGCATTTTCAACACGGCCCCGCTTGTCGGGTTCAACCAAGTGTCGTCGGCGGTCGCGCAAATCTTCTCCGTTGACACCTTGTGCGTGCTTTACCCGATCGTTGATCCGTTTGAAGGGTTGCGCACCGGGTTCCTGTTGTGGAACGGCAAGCGCTGGTGGACCGGGAGCCAATCGGCAAATATCTTCCTGATCAACTCCCTGGAGGTCAACTCGACCTTGACCGCCTACGGCACGGACGGAGCCAATTTTTATCCTCTGTTCCAGGCGCCATCGGTGGACCTGACGAAGCGCCTGCAATCGAAGCTATGGATTCAGCCCGGCATCGAAATACAGAAGCAGGCTTGGGCCATTCAAGCGCTGTTTGAGTGCTACTCGAATACGACCCTGACCTGGACGATCGACAGCGAGAGTGGATCGGTAGCGGTCACACAGGGCGCTTTTACCGGGGCGAGCGGCATTGCTTGGGGGCGGTCAAGCGCAAGCGCTCCGTCCGGCCAGGCGATGGGCTTCACGATGACCTCCAACTCGGCGGACTTTGCGCTGATTACGGCGCTTTTGATGCTGCGCGATTTGTCGTTGAGGGTTTGATGAGCCTAGCTACCCTCTTCTCGGTTCCGGCGACGCCTGGCGACATATCGGCGTTCGCGCTGGCGAATGCCGCCGACCACATTGATACTTCCGCCTCGATCCTCGCTAAGTTCAACATTCAGGTGAGCCAATACGTCTTCGATCCGCTGCCGACCGAGGATGTTACCGGGTGGCTTTTGAACCATCAGGCTTCACACAACCAGATCAACGGCATTCTCGGGGTCGGCGGCAATGACTTGAGCGTTCTGGACTTTCAGAAGCCGGATGAGGTAGCGTCGTGGATCTTTTTGCACGCGGACGAACACCGCAAGTGGCAGATCGCGTTGACGGGGTAAAACAATGGTTCAGCATCATGCGAGGATGATCAGAAATCTGGCTCCGCTGCCGCCGATCGATCCAATAATCACGGCGCAGAAGGTTGAGGCGACATTGCCCAACCCGACGCTAGATCGGATGACTGCGGAACCGCCGCCGCTTTACACGCTCAAACAGGCAGAAGGGGAGTTCGCGCTGTCTGGCGGCGTCAAGCAGAACACCGTCCGCCCGGTCATGGAAAGCGAGATTGAGGAACTTGTGCCGTGGGGGCTCGACCGGATCAAGAAACGCTATCCCCGCGCTACACCCGAGGGTTTGGTCCCGTTCCTTCGGCTCGCGGTGCGCGGCGGCCGGTATCGCTATCTGCGTACCGACAACGCGCAGGGCATATTTGTTTGTGACGTATTACCCTGGGAGCCGCGCGGTATCGTCTGGGATCTCGTGGTAATCGGTAAGCGCGACCGCGACCTCGATCCGCGCAAGGTGCAGCTGGAGGTCATCGGCATCTACGTGGCGGGCGAGGCATGGGCGCGGTCTATCAACGCCGCGCAATTCAAGTTTGAGTTGTGCGACCAGGTCAACGCCGAGATGGTCGCCAAGCGCATCGGCTACGATGCGGCTGCTGGCGCTTATGAGAAGTCGCTGCTGAAATGAGCGGCAAGGGGCTGATCGGCGATCTCCTCGGCGCGGGCGGCGGGCTGCTTGGCAGCCTTATCGCGCCGGAGATCGGTATCCCGGCCTTCCTGGGTGCCGGACTCGGCGGCGGATTGGGTGGCTTCGGCGGCGGCCTTATCTCGGGAGAGAAACCAGGCCAGGCGGCACTGCAAGGGCTGGAATCGGGCGCGCTGTCGGGGGCAACGGCCGCGATCGCTCCGTCTCTGTTCAGTGGTGGGGCGAGCGCTGGGACCGATACGGCTGGGCTCCCGGCGGTTGGCGGTGTCGGTGGCGCCCCCGGCACGACGCTGGTCAATACGCCGACTGATTTCGCGGGCGGAGTTACTTCGGTCGGCGGTTTGCCCGCAGCCGCGGGCGCTGGCGGAGCTGTGGCGGGTGGTGGTGGGGCTCCGGCGGCGCCCGGTGGGACAGCCGACTTTTCTGGGCTGGCGGCGGGAACCGGCGGCGGGTCCGCGCCAAATCTGACCGCCTCGCTCGGCGGGACTTCGATCCCATCGACCGGGACGCTGGCCGGAGTGTCCGGGCCAGGCTCGGCGAATGTCTCTGCGGGGGATTTGGGCAACATTACCGGGGCATCGTCAGCGTTGCCGATTGGCCAGCTCGGGCCGGCTACGGTCTCCGGCGCATCCGGCGCCCCGAATTTCTTTGGAGCGCTTACCGACACTTCCGCTGCCACGCTACCGACTTCGACGGTGAGCGGGCTGCCGGATGTCTCGACCGGGCTCGGAACGCCGAGCGCGGACGCCTTACTGAGCGCGCCGCCGAGCATCGGGGGTACGGCGACGAATGCCGCCACGCCGGGTGTCGGGACAGGGATGACGACGACGCCGGATTGGCTCTCGAATGCGGCCTCATTCGTCAAGGGCAACCCTGGCTTGCTGCTGGGCGGGGGCGTCCTCGGGGCAGAGGCGCTGATGGGAAACAAGCCTCTGCCGCAACAGGGAAACCTGACGGCAGCGGCGGGAAATCTGGCGAATACGGCGGGCGGGCTGACGGCGCAGGCGAACCAGAATCTCAACGCCGTCAACACGGGAGCGCTGCCGGCAGGGGCCGAATCGGCGATTGATCAGGCCGCGGCATCGGCCAAGGCGGCAACCCTTTCCAAGTTCGCTTCGCTGGGCCTTGGCAACTCGACGATGGCGGCGGAGGCGGTCGGGAATATCGACCAGCAAACTGCGGCGCAGAAATTCGATATCGCCAACCAACTGGTCAATACTGGAGTCAGTGAAGCGGGCCTCGCGACCAGCGCCACCGGCCTTGAAAGCAATATCTATACGAATCTGATGAACTCGCAGATTCAGCAGGATCAGAATTTGCAGCGGGCCTTGGCGGCGTTTGCCGGCTCGCTCGCCGGGCCTCTGCGCCCAGCGACGGCACCCGCGCCGGCAGCGTGATATGCCTGATGCCGCACTTCTGGACGACCCGATAGCGCGCGCCGCCCGCAGCAGCGGTGGTGGTAGCGGGGCGATCTCGCCACAGCAAGCAATCGGCTATTTCACGTCCAAAGGACTGACGCCCGCCCAAGCACAGGGAGTGACTCAAGCGCTCTCCGGGGAGAGCGGGCTTGACCCGACGGCATTCAATCCGGCCGGCGGCGGTCAGGGCGCAATCGGGCTCGCTCAATGGCGCGGCGATCGCCAGCGCCGCCTTACCGCCCAATATGGCCCCTCGCCAACCGCCCAGCAGCAGCTCGATTTCCTGTGGCAAGAACTCAACACGACCGAAAAGCCGGCGCTTGAGGCGGTAATGAGTTCGGAACCGTCGGATGCGGCCCGCCAAGCGTTCTCTGCTCAGTACGAGCGGCCGGGCGCGGCGCTAGCCGACCCGATGATTGCCGACTGGCAGAAGGACCGGGCATCTCGGCAGGCACACCTTGACCGCATTAGCGCCGAGACGGAGAAGATCCTCCAAGGTGTTGCCGCGTCGGGCGGCCGTGACTCCGATACGATGAAGGCGTTGCGCGAGGCGCAGCAGAAGGCCGCCGAGTATCAGGAAAAGGCGCTGGAGCTCTCGGCCAATCCGCCATCGGCCAACCCGCGCGATATGGCGCAACGCTTCGGCGGTGTCGCGACGCTTCTCGGCATCCTCGGCGGCCTGCTGACCCGGCAGCCCTTGACGGCGTCGCTCACGGCTGGGGCGGCGGCGATGACCGCATACAACAACGGCGATCAGGAGGCGTACCAGCGGAATTACGACGCATGGAAGTTCCATACCGATGTCATGATGAAGATGGCCTCGTTTCAGCATCAGTCGCTGCGAGACCTCCTTTACGATGAGCATATGGACGCGAGCGAGAAGACCTCGAAACTCCAGATCATGCTCTCGGCGCTGGGCAACGAGCGCATGGCGGCGATGGCCGGGTCTGGCGATATGTCTCGGCTGATTCAGGAAGAAATCGCCCTCGATCGGGCACATCAGGCGGCCGAAAAGAATCAGGCGCAGATCCAGCACTGGCACGACGCCGCTGATTTGAAGCGCGAATTACAGCCGCCCGAGCAAAAGATTTTCGCCGACATGGATCAGGCGTTTTTTGTCAAGACGGGCCAGCACTTCACGCCGGAACAAGAGATCGAGGCGGTTCATCAAATTCGGCAACAGGCTGGAGGTCGCGGTGGTGAGTTTGAGGCGAGTAAGACCGTCCAGGTTTTAGATAAAGACGGGGCCGTGGTTCGCACTTTTCTTGCCCGCGAGCGTAAGGACTCTCCGGGGTGGGTTGTTTCTCAGTCTGGCGAGCCCGTCAAATTGGAAG
>Ga0210391_10000230_pt1 | contig 65355 bp, 40 predicted proteins | sample IncBWC12OmetaG_FD_160573 | JGI IMG/M metagenome (GOLD analysis project Ga0210391, IMG submission 160573) | Forest soil microbial communities from Barre Woods Harvard Forest LTER site, Petersham, Massachusetts, United States - Inc-BW-C-12-O ...
CACCGCGTCGTGAATTCGTCCCAGCAGACGTTTGTCCGTTTTGCGACCGGCGATGCCGTCCCTCTCGCCTACTCGCGGCTCGACCCGCAACGGGCGCGGATCGACACGCTTTGGTTCAACCATCGCCGGGTGATGGGTGCATGCTGCGTCGCACTCACGCTTGTTATAGGAGCGCTGAGGCGGCGTGAAAACGGGCCAGATTGACGATCGGTACCCACCACGACGGCGCCGTCGCGTAGAATTTGTTGAACGCGATTCGAGCGCTGCAGGTTAAGGCGGCCGCAGCGCCCAGGACAAGGTGCATGGGCATGACGATCCGATACGGTTCGAGTTACCGTTGGGCGGCACCCACGCGCGCCGCCTGGTCGGTCCTCGGCGCGACGCTGCTTCAGGTCGCCCCCATCGGAGCGGCCGAGCGCGCGCTCGCCGCAGATCCCCAGGTGCATCTCACGGTGCTCGACACCGATGCGCGCATCTCGCGCAAGTCGTCCTACACCATCACGTGGACCAGCGCGGATATTCCTGCGAACACCGCGCTAAGTCTGCGCCTCTGTTGGAAGATGGCGGATTCGCGGGTGCGGATCGGTGGCGTCGTGCAGCCGGGCGACACGAGCCGCTTGCTCACCACCGTGTTCGACGCGGCGACGACGAAGGCGTTCCTGGAGAAATTCAAGTCGAACGGCACCGTCAGCACGATCGAAACCGGCAAATACGTATGGGACGTCGCCAAGTTCTGTGCCCAGAACACCGAGCAGGGCCACAGCGTCTGTGACAGCGCGCCGTCGTTCCAGCTGCAACTCATCCTGCGCGCATCGAACGATCCGTGCGCGGACAACGTGCGCTGCAGCACGCCGCGCACGCTCTTTAAGACCGAACTGAGCCGCGGGGCGATCTCGTTCGGCGAATGAGGGCGGCGCGCGGCGCAACGCGATGAACGAACGTCCGCTTCGGCGTAGGGGTTTCTAATCTGGCAACCGACCGCTATTGACCCTTCTGAGACGTTAGCGAGTGACCGCTATCGGGCGGTCAAATGGCGGAGACTGACCACTACCCCTTTACGACTGTGGGGATTGGCATCTCGTGATGGCCTTATTCCCGCCCAGGAGTTGAGGGTTGAAGCCGTCCTTCTGCAACTGCTCCCGTAACACGGGAACTTCTCGACGTCTTGTCCCGGGCCGGCCCACGCGACGTCGAACGTCTGGAGTTCCTCAGGGCGCGTCAGTCTAAAGCTTCCCCCGTCTGACGCCGGGTGCTACGGTGGTGGCGAAGCGATGGCAATGCAATCTCCCGACCGCAGCGCGAAAGTGTTTCGGTAACTTTCGATAACTGGCCGAGCTCGCTTATGACCATCTCATACTCTTCCATTCTTACGACGGCGACTGACCCGCTTTTCCTGGCGGGTGCTGTGACTGTTATCGGCTTCTTCGGTGCCCGCTATTGGCGAGGACGCGGTGCCTTGGCGTATTTCCTCGTCCAGCTCTTGTTCTTCGCCATCCTCACCGGACTAATGCTGGCTGGTGGCGTTGTTCCCTATCGCCCCGGCGTGTCGATTGGGGGCGAACCCACGCGTCTCTTCGTAGGCATGCTCGAGGTGATCTGGTGGCTAGGCGCGGCGTGGCTCGCCGTCGGTTTCTTGCGCGCGTTCGTCGTGCTGGAGCGACAGCCGCGCGACACGAAACTGGTTCAGGACCTGTTGGCCGCGCTGATCTACCTCGCGGCGACTTTCGCAATCGTTGCTTATGTTTTCGATCTGCCGGTGAAAGGGTTGCTGGCGACCTCGGGCGCGTTGGCGATTATTATCGGTCTGGCGCTGCAAAGCTCCCTCGGTGACGTTTTTTCCGGAATCGTTCTTAATATCGAGCGCCCTTACCGCGTGGGCGACTGGATCATTCTGGACGACACGCTCCAGGGCAAGGTGATCGAAACCAATTGGCGCGCGACTCACATCCTGACAGGAAACCAGGATGTAGCGATCATCCCGAACAGCGTGATTGCGAAATCCAGGCTTGTGAATTGCAGCACGCCAACCACGATCCACGGCGCCAGCATCCGGGTCAGATTGGAGCCTTCGCTGACGCCCGCGGCGGGCTGCAAATTACTGAAGGAAGTGCTCCTCGGCAGCACGCATATCCTGCGGGCGCCTGAGCCCAGCGTCACCATCAAGGATCTCAGCGCAGAGATGATCGATTTCGAGCTCTCCTACTCAGTTGCAGATATCAGCGCCGTCGACCGGGCGCAAAATGAGCTTTTCAATCGGGTCTATCGGGCGGCGGCCGCGGCCGGAGCCAAGTTTTCGCCACGCTTCGCCGGTTCGCCGAGCCAGGCCGCTCCGGAGGGCGCAGGGGAGTCGGGAATTCCCGAGCGCCTGCTTGCGGGAATCTCGCTGTTCTCGACCCTGACCGCGGACGAAAAAGCTGCGCTGGCGTCGCAGATGCAGCGAAAGGATTACAAGCCAGGCGAGGTCATAGTGAGGACAGGCACGATCTTGGAAGCCTTATGCATTGTCAGCTATGGCGTTCTAGTTGGCTCGGTGGAGGTAAATGGCCGCAAGATTGAGGTTATCCGACTGGCGCCGGGAGACTATTTCGGGGAGGTGGGACTGCTCACCGGCAAGCCGCTCGAAGGCGACCTCACCGCGCTTACCCGGGTGGTGATTTATGAGATCTCCAAGGCGGCGCTGTCTCCGCTTATTAAGGGTCGCCCGGGTTTGGCCGAGGAGCTGAGCGAAAGTCTCGCGAGCCGGCAGCTGGCGAATCGAACCGTACTTGATCACGTTGACGAAAAAGGGGGGCCTGAAGAGGGACTGGCGGAGCGGGTTGCCGCCAATATCCGGCGCCTATTCACACTTCACTGAGTGCAGCTCTTCGGTCGTCATTCGCACCGAGTACCGCGGCACGAAGCCAGCCGACGCGTCTCACACTGTGCTGTGCTCTGATTCCTAGGCCGATCGTTCTCTCCGATCCGTTGCATCGCAGCTGCGCCAACGGCGTGGGCGATTTTCGGACCAGGTGATTCTTTAGGAAGATGGTCGTCTATCGCCGCTTTAGACATGAGATTCGCGAGCGAGCCCAACTCGATCCAAACCGGCTGCTGCCCTATGTCCGCTTCCGGGCGACCAAGTTAGACAGGCGACTGTCAGCTCGTGGCCGGTCAGCGCCCGTCAGCCGAGCCCGGGCGCCCGGTAACCTTCCTCGAAACAGCCGAAGCGGCGGAAGGGCGGTAGCCGACCCTTCTGAAACGTTCGCCAGCGGCCGCTTTCGGGTCCTGCTAATCGTAGTGCGGGCGTGTCAGATAGGGCCGGTGACCGCCTAGGCACAGCGCAACTTGCGGGAACGCCCGGTTCGTAGCGCAAGGCTTGCTAAGTCGCACTGCGCCCGTGAGGTGTCCGCCAGAGTGAACTTAGGTCGCCGCAGCGAGGATGGCGCGCTCTCATAGTGGCGAAGTGTTGCATGACACTTCGAACTAGTGGGACGCATGGAACGTAACGCGCGCGGAAACCGATCGGTGTCGCACTTCAGTCCGTGCAAGCGATCAACCTGCTGGCGAGCGAGTTACCCACACAGTTACCCGCACGATACTTTTGTTACCCACAAAGCATCCGCGAAATTTTCGCTCGGCGAAGCATCGACTTACGTGCGCTGCGCGCGAATCCACTATAGTGATGAGCGCGAAGGTTCGATCCCTCTTTTTATTCGGGAGGCTTCTCTGAAAGATGTATGATAGTTTGATTACTAAGGAAAAACTGGCGCACAGGAGAGGAATCTTACCTCCGCGGTAAATTTCTCCGCGCTCAAGCGGGTTGGCGCGGCGCGCCTTTTTGGGTTACCAGCAAAGTTACCCAGCAATAACATGCACTGGTGCGATATCTGCCGCCACCGCGTGCTATGCGGTGATAGCTCTCACACGATCGCGCCGAGGATCTGCAACACAATGCCACGGGGTCCGTCCTGAGGTGTGTACACATGAAAAAGGCGCTGACCGTTCGATTTCGTGTTGACTTTGACAATGATCACTCCATCGGTGTCGGTAAGATCGAGCTGCTTGAGGGTATTGCACGCACTGGATCTCGATCGCGAGCGGCGCGTGACTTGGATATGAGTTATCGACGCACGTGGCTTTTAGTCGAGGACGTGAAATTGAGCTTTGATCAACCAGTGGTAGAGTCAAGCGCCGGTGGATCACATGGTGGCGGAGCGGTACTCACAGACTTTGGCAAACAACTGATCAACCGATATCGAAAACTTGAGTCAGACGTGCAGTTGCTTGCGCGAACGTCTCTTCGAGAAATCGCCGGTCACGCGGCGAGCCGCTCCAAGCCGGGAGTTAACCCTACGTCAGTCAAACGAACATTACCCCTTGTAAAATAGCCCGTGGCCTTTCGGAAAGATCTTAATTGGGCAAGCTGCCGGTAATCACATCGCTGTCCGTGTACCTCAACAGGCCAGTTTTTCGTGCTGACGTGCAGACCATGTTTCCCAAACCGTTCGCACCGGTCGCGATCCGATGCCATTGGCCGCGGGGGGGGCAAGGCCACAGGTAGCGTCTTGATGGGGGCCCTGGCCGCGCTGTCGCTCGGCGAGGTAACCGCGCGGGCACAGGTGGTGCCGGCTGTGCCGGCACCAGCGAAGACGGTCGCAGAGGAATCAACTGATGCGACCTCCTGTACACAGGACGTGTCGGCTCCCCGGAGCAGTGCGACACCCACCTCCACCGCACCGGGCCAGACGCCGCTGGATCAGAGCTTCGAGTGTCCCGAGGAACGGGTGGCCGAAGAGAGTCGTCTGGGCTTTCGCGATACGAAGCTCAGCGCACAACTGCGCTCGTTCTACCTTGATGGCAACAATTCAAACGGCACTGAGAGCGAGGCCTGGACGCTCGGTGGTTCGGCCGGATTCGAGACCGGTTACTTCCACAACCTCGTCGCGTTCGGTGGGGCGGGCTACACATCGCAGCCACTCTACGCGCCCGATGACAAGGACGGCACGCGACTGCTCAAGCCCGGGCAGGAAGGATACTCCGTGCTCGGCCAGCTCTACGGCCGGTTCATACTCACCGATGAGTTGAGTGCGACGGTGGGGCGCACGGCGTTTGACACGCCGTATATCGGCCGCTTCGACGTGCGCATGACGCCGAACACATTTGAGGCGGCCTATCTGCAAGGATCATTCGGCGGCGTCGACAATGCGCCCGAGTTGCGCTTCAGTGCGGGTTATGTTGACAAAGAGAAGGTACGCGACTCGGATGACTTCGTGTCGATGGCCACCGTCGCCGGCGCGCCTCCGGGTGTCTCACGCGGCGTGGCGGTCGCCGGCGGGATTTACGCCGTGGGCGACCTCTCGGTCGGCGCAATCGAGTACTACTGCGCTGACATCATCAACATCGCGTACACAGAGGTCAAGGACGCGTTCGCGCTCACCGATCGGCTGCGCCTGAAACTCGCCGCGCAGTACTCGAACCAACGAAGCGTCGGCGACAACTTGCTCACCGGTCACGAGTTCTCGACCGAGCAGTTTGGAGCCAAGGCCGAACTGGCCTTCGCGGGCGCGCTGCTGACGACCGCCTATACGAGCACCGGTTCAGGCGCCAACATACGGAGTCCCTGGAATGGCCCTGTCGGTTACACCAACGGGCTGATCGGACCTTTCAATCGAACCGGGGAGAATGCCTGGACGCTTCGTGCCGCCTACAACTTTCAATACGTAAAAGATCTGAGCGCGTACGCGTGGTATATCCGGGGTACGCGGCCTGACCTGCCAACTCAGTACGCGCCCAACGAGTACGACCTCAACCTGCAATGGAAGGTGACGAGCGGCCACCTCCAGGGATTGACTCTCGTCGGGATCTACGCGCGCCTCTCAGAGGCCGGCCCCGCCGAACCACACACGGACCAACTCCGCCTGATCCTCTATTACACTCCGCCCTGGCTCTAAACCGCGGCCCGCGGTGCTCGACTGTGACACAACAGAGCGGTTGTCACGCTTGTACGCGATCGAAATTCCGTCGCGAGCGTGCGGGGTAACAGAACCGGGTAAAGTATTTTTTTAGTTGGTGTCGCCCACGACTGGCCAATGGCCGCTTCGGGCGGTCATTTTGAAGAAGGAGGACCCCCTCGGCCCCGGGGCTAGGGATGCATATCGCGCACACGGCCGCCCAGGGCGGCTGCTACGCAGGCGATGAACGCACCCACTACCATTGCAAGAGCGGCAAAAATTGCCGTGATCTCAGACGAGCGTCTCGCCGTGTCCGCCGCGGCTTTCAGCTGCGTTATTCCCTCATCGACGCGACGCTGAGCGTCAGCATCAGACACGCCAGTCTGCGCGACAATTAGCTGCGCGAGGTAAGTCCGGTCAGCGGCCGAGACATCTCCCGTCACTAAGCCCCTTGCCAGAATATGGCCCGTTTCCTCTCGAGCACCTGATGCGCCCGGCTTTGCTTCTGTCCCCGCGGACGTCCGAAACAGCAGATCCAGGTCGTAGGGCGGGACATTACTGGTCGCGCTGCCGCTTGACGCATTGGACGCGAAGGACGCGGCCACGACCCCTGAAGCGTGAGCACCTGCGCTGAGAAGCGACGCCGCGCCCGAAGTGAGAGTGGACGTCACAAGAAGCGTCGCAACCGCCCACGCGATGAATCCGTGCGCCGTATCGCGAAAAAACACCTCATGTGTATGCGTCCCGACCCACTTCGTGCGCAATCGTCCGGTGACGTAGCCGCCAACGCCGGCCGAGAGCCATTGAATGATCAAAACAGCGATCGCAGTCATCATCACTATCGACGTCGTGGCTGCACCGCTACCCGTCCAAGGTGATACCGACGCAAAACCCAGGCCTATGGCGAGTAGCACTAAGATCAGCGAAGTCGCTGCCGCTACAAGGGCACCGGCCAAGATGGCTGCCCAAGAGACCGCCGATGTCTTAGCTTCCACGGTGCTCGGTCCGAGGGCGGCGGCTCTCTGAGTGATCGTGAGATCTTGCATTTCAATACTTTCTTAGTGGTGCGAGCACAGTGCCAAGAGCAGGATAATTGGAATTGGCACCCCTAAAAACCACAATAAAATACCGCGTCCCATAACAGATCCTTCGCTGAAAATTAGGCAATCTAGAGCCAACTGCGAGGCCGCGAGGAATTGATGGCAGACTTAGTCGGCGTCGCTCGTGATGCGATCGTCCCCAGCTTAGTCCTTCTGCTGAGCCGGCGAGATCACGGCAAAGCCTGAATAGCTGTGGGCGGTCACCTACGCGCGCCGACCGAGATGTCAAAGTCGAGGTATCAGTGCGCCCCACCTCATAGGCAGCCGTGTCTTCGATCCGGACACACTAATGAGTGACCAATGAGCCTCGGTTATCCCAAGGTCGCGAGTCCCGGAGCTCGCCATACGAATCCTGAATGAGGCTCGCGCCTACGGGCTGTGCCGCGGAAGTCGTGGGTATACCGACGCTAACTCAGTCGGTGAAGCTCACGCCTAAAGTGTCATTCCGGCTGGTCACTGTGGGAAATTCAGCCCATCATAGCTTGGTGCGGCTGTCAGCTTTCATCCGAGAGAATATGGAGCAGCTCCTTAGCGAGTGGGAGTTCTTCGCTCAAGAGCTGTTGCCGCCCGGTAGAACCTTGAATCAAGCCGCGCTGCGAGATGACGCCGAGACGCTCCTCAGAGCGATTGCGCTCGATATGGAAACAGCGCAAAGCCGAGAGCAGCAGACGCTGAAATCCAAGGGTGGGGGCCGTGGGGGGAATCGTTCTCTCGAATTGTCTTCCCATACACATGCCCATGATCGATACGCGATTGGCTTCGATGTCAATCAGCTTGTAGCTGAGTATCGCGCCGTGCGGGCTAGTGTCATTAGACTTTGGACTCAGAAGATGGGTCAGGCCGATCGCTCAGCGCTCGAGGAACTCACACGCTTCAACGAGGCGATTGATGAGATGCTCGCCGACTCCGTTACTCTCTATACCGACATCGTTGAGCGCGCCAAGAATCTCTTCTTGGCGGTGCTAGGGCACGACCTTCGCAGTCCGTTGAGCGCTGTCCTTGGTGCCGCCAATGTGCTCCTGCGATCTGAGGAAAGTAACGAGCGTACGGTGAAGAGCGCGGCCTTGATCCTGCGTAGCAGTGCACGCATGGGCCAGATGGTCTCGGACCTGATTGATTTCACTCGCACGCGGCTTGGCGATGGCGTGCCGGTCGTTCGCTCGCCGATGGATTTGGGCATGGCGATCCATGAGGTCATCGAGGAGATCGGAGTTGCGCATACTCAACATACGCTACGCTCGGTAACCAACGGCGATCTACGTGGTAGCTGGGATGAGGCCCGCATGAAGCAGGTACTCACCAATCTCATTGAGAACGCTGTCCAGCATTGCACTATAACAAAACCTATTACAGTGACGGCGAGCGAAGACGGCGAGCAAGTGGTCCTGGCAGTTCACAATGACGGACCGCCGATTCCTGAACGCGACCGAGCCAGAATCTTCGAGCCCTTAGTTAGTACCACAGAGACATCCTCGCCCATCGTTTCTACGAACATGGGGCTCGGCCTCTACATTGTTCGCCAGGTCGTGCAGGCGCATGGCGGAACAATCGATGTGGAGTCGAGCGAAGCAACTGGGACGAGCTTCACGGCTAAACTCCCACGCTTCTAGCGTTTGAGCAGCTGTACGTCGCGCATTCTGGACTTGAGCCGAAGCTCCAGTGTGCGGACAGTAGCAGTTGATGACACACGCGTCGAAGCTCACTTAGTCTCGTCCGCTGCCATACGGCCGCTCAAGGCCAGCAGCTCGCGTCTTCCTACACGAGTTGAGGCGCTAGCTCTCTTGCCCGACGTTGCTAAGAACCTTAGCGTGTCGATCCTCACACACCGATACAAACGAAGGTACGAATATGGCTACCAGACCACAGATCCGGGAAACAGCAGAGCCACCGCAGGATGCAATTGCGGCTTTAACGGCCGACCATCGAAAAGTGAAGGCGCTGTTTAAAGAGTTCGAGCGCGCGAAGGCGTCTGAAGGCCGCAATGATCCGGCGCGAAAGAGCGAGCTGGTTTCCCAGATCTGCAACGAACTTAAAATTCATGCGAGGATTGAGGAAGAGATTTTCTATCCCGCCGTGCGGAAGAAAATTGACGATAGCGATCTTATGGATGAAGCGCTCGTCGAACATGCAGGAGCCAAGGATCTCATCGCGCAGCTGGAACATATGGACGTGGACGACGAACTGTACGACGCAAAAGTGACTGTGCTGGGGGAACAGATAGACCATCACGTTAAAGAAGAAGAGTCCGAGATGTTCCCGAAGGCAAAGAAGGCCAAGGTCGATACCGAACGGCTTGGCATCCAGATGGAACGCCGACGCGCGGAGCTGAAGCAGGAATTGGGCGTGTCGGATGCAGGCGAGAGCGACGAAGAGGAGACGGAAGAGCTCGGCACTCCCAAGAAGCGTCGCGCTTAAACCGCTCCCGTCTTTTATCGATTCGAATGGTGCGGCGGCCGTTTTTGACGGGCGCCGCACGGCCTCGAGCTGCTGAAGGGGAGGCGATACGTTCTCTGGGGCGCGGACAGTCTGTCCCGCTTCCAACGCGTCAAGAGCGTGACCTACATAATCGCTGGCCTTCCGGAAGTCGAAAAAAGCGGGCAGTGCGACATCTCTGGCGACCGCGGTCAGGGTCGCTAGACCTTGCCTCGAGGCTGGGGTTTCAGCTTAGTGCCAAAATTAACTGCGTTCAATCACGAAGCACGTCTAGTAAGGGGAGAATTTCTGCGCGCTGCCGATCGATAAAGAGTGGCTCAAAGTCGGGGTACCGCCCGTGGCCCTGTGCGCAACAATCGCTGCTTCATACGGCGAGCGTAATGACATCTATAAATTTCGTCACCCGAGAATTGGCCGCTAAATTGGCCAGCTCTTCGTCATACAGGTCCCTGACCGACGTAACGGGCCTTTTGGTCTTTTAAGCCAACACCCGAATTGCGGCTTCCTGCGTTTGGATTTTGGTCAACTGGTGGGTTCTGTCGTAACAGGGCACTTGCCTAGAGTGTCGTTCGCCGGTCCGGTACGCGACCCTGTTCTGTTGCGGGTCGTCGCCTACCGCGGTACATCATTTGAAGAGACGCGCAGTGGTCCGTCACCCGCGCGTCCTCCTGCGTGCCCCTAGTGTGTCCTTACAAAAAAAAATTGAGCGGTTCCCGACCGCGTTCGAGCAAGAACCCGGGCAACCTGCCGCCCCCGCGGACTCACTAAGCGCTGTGCGCGACGACATTCGCGTAGCGCAACCTCGGCGCACGCGAATTCCACGCTGACTCCCGTTCATCCGCCCCTCAGACTCCGACGCGATTGGACCGCCTGCCTGACGCGCAGGTCTTCCGACCGCCGCTGGCACGGTAACCCTGAAGCCTCGAATCGGATCTCTGTCTACCATGGGGCGACGCGTCGCAATGCCGCGTCAAATGCGTCTGGCGCTATGAGCCCCAGGTGGTCGGATCTTGCTTACGCCGACTCAAGCTGATTGGCTGCTTGGGCGCGGAAAGCGCCGACATTACTGGTGCCAAGATCACACCATCATGTTCCCCACAGAATTATCGATATTAGGGACTCAGGAAGTAATCATGTCAGTACGAAATGTTTTTTTCTCCGCAGTTGCGCTCGCGTGTGGGCTTGCGAGCGGCTGTGCGAGCGAAGGACCGGCGCCGCGCGAACAGATGGCGCAGGCCCGCACTCTGGTGGAGCAGGCAGACAAGGCTGATGCGCAGCACTACGCGGCGGCCGACGTCCAACGCGCTCACGAGGAGCTCGCCAGTGCCCAGCGCAACTATGACGCTAAGAAGTACGACGAGGCGCGCGCGGACGCGGAGTCTGCAGCTGCCGACGCCGACTTGGCGACGGCGCGTGCGTCTGCGGGCGCCGCGCAACACGCTGCCACCGAAGTGGCGCGTGGCAACAATGCGCTCAGGGACGAGACGCAGCGTGACGCGGGCGGTACCCCCGTCCAACCGCCGCCGCAGTGAAGCGACATAAAGGACAAGTTTATGAAGAATTATCTCATCGCAGCCGCCGTCGCGGCGCTTGTGGCCTCATGTGCTTCCGCCCCGCAACGCAGTGATCGCATAGATCAGGCACGCGCCGAGATACAAACCCTCTCGCAAGATCCCCTTGCCCAGCAGGCCGCCGCGAAGGATCTGGAGGCGGCGCGGTCACGCTTGCAGGAAGCGGAGACCGCTCTCAACCAGAACAAACCGCCCGCGGAGTTGGATCACTTGGCGTACCTTGCGCAGCGGCACGCGGAAGCGGGAGAGGCACGTGTGCAAGAGGCGCGCTCTCGTCAGGAAGTCGCGCATGCCGCCGAACAGCGCGAGCACGTGCTCTTGGACGCTCGCTCGCAAGAGGCCAACGCCGCCAAAGCCCAGCTTGCCACGACGCAGGCGGAACTGGCGGCGCTGCAGGCAAAGCAGACCGAGCGGGGCATGGTCGTCACGCTCAGTGATGTTCTGTTCGACACCGGGCAGTCAACTCTTAAGCCCGGGGCCGATCTCACCCTCGATCGACTAGCGAACTTCATGAAAAGCAACCCCCAGGCGCGCGTGGTGATCGAGGGCCACACGGACAGCCGGGGATCGGATGAATATAACGATGCATTGTCGGAACGGCGCGCCGACGCAGTGGCCGCAGCCCTCGTCCGGCGCGGAGTGTCCCCGGACAGCGTGACCAGCGTCGGGCGCGGCAAGGCTTATCCCGTTGCAAGCAATGCTACCCCCGAGGGGCGGCAGCAGAATCGGCGTGTCGAGATCGTGTTCTCCGACGCTTCAGGAAAGTTTTCGCAGTCAGATCTAAATCAACCCGCACGCCGTTAGGAGACAAAGCTTGGTTAGCTCGTTTCATCCCGCTACCGTCGCGCTGGATTTTCCGCTCTGATTTCTTTGGAGCGAAAAAGCAAACCATGACCAGCGATCTACGCAGTACCCGCTAGCGGGCGAAGTACCTCATCTGAAACTTCGAATCCAATGGGCTTGCCGAGGTTGCGCCTGACAACCTGATGCCGCCGTGCAGCTCGCGCTGCAGGCAGTGCGGGCTCAGCCTCCCGTTGCCTGGTCGCAGGCGGAGGGGGCGGTTTACCTGCCAAGGTTTCCGCCGACTGCCACTCATGAATGACCTGTCGCGGAACGGCTGGCCGGAAGGGGCAAGAAGTATTCACCGACGGCAACTGACCTATCCATCGCCGAACCGGTACCGGCCGCACGGATTAGGACTATAATCGCAGAGCACGCACGCGCCCCGTACATAAAACGCCGATTCGCCACTGATTGCGCTGGTTGCCGTTTGTCTTGGCACCTGGCTACCGCGGCGCGCTCGCGGTCCAAAAGGCACCCACCCTCGTCTTCCGGATCGACTGGAATCGGTTGGAGGTCCTATGCCCGAGGCCGAACTTAAGCAGCGAAAACAATCGTTTGCCGACGAAGTAATTTCCCGCTTTGGTGTTCTCCCGAACTTCTTTTGTTCCGCGCCGAGCACGGAGGGACTCATACAGGAACTGTGGAAGTTCGCTAAATCCGGCTATCTGGATTGTCCGCTCCCGTCGCTCTTCAAAGAACGGCTATTCGTTCACCTGTCGCGATTCTGCGAGGTGCGCTACTGCATCGTGCGACATGTGGGATTTCTTATTGGAGAAGGATACCCAGCAGGGGATGCCTCAGTGCGCCCGCAGACGATCGAGCAAGTGCTCACGCTGCTGCGCCGGCCTCTCCCGGATGCGGACGGGCTCTCGGGCTGTTTCGAGCGCCTGAAGAGTCACGGGCGCGCGATTGAGATGCCGGAACCGGAAACCCAACTTGAAGGCGATTTATTCGATGCCCTCACAGTCATGTTCCTTGAACCTGCTCGTTCGGAGCGTGCGCGGCGAGCCGTGACTTGTGGATTTGGGGAGAGCCGGTTCGAAATCCTCACCGCGTTCTTGGCGTTCGTGCGGACGGCGCATTATTGGACCGAGACCCACCCGACGCTGGCCTGCGAGGACGACATGCTCGCGGTAATGGCGAAGCACAGTGACCTCGCACGCCTGTTGCTCGATCGGACCGAGGCGGAGCGAGTCAAGGCGGGCGAGGCGATGCGCCGGACGCTCACGGAATTGCATGAGGTGCGAGGCGAGCGGGCAAGAGTCGAAGCGGCTTTGCGTCTCAGTGAGGAGCGGCTCGCGGCAGCACTCCGTGCCGCGCGCATGGCCTTTTGGGTGTGGGATCCTGCAACCGATACGGTGAGCGCTTCAGAAACGATGGATGAGCTGTTTGGCTTACCTCCCGGGGAGCGGTTCCGAAGCAGGGCGCGCGGCTTGGAATTCGTGCATCCCGAGGACTTACCCGGGTATCGGGCCGAGGTTGAGGCAGCCGCGCGTGACGGCGGAGGCTGGCACTACGATTTTCGCATCATCCGCCCTCCCGACGGGCAGGTGGCGTGGCTCACCGAACGTGCACACGTCAACCGCGATTCGCGCGGCAAGCTAGTGATAACAGGACTGATTTGGGATGTCACCGAACGCAAGGTTCTCGAATCATCGCTTCAAGAAGCCGACCGCAGGAAGGATGAGTTTCTCGCGACGTTGGCTCATGAGTTGAGAAACCCGCTCGCCCCGCTTCGCAATGGATTGCAGATCGCGCGGCTCACGAGTAAGGCCGATTCACCCTTTCAGCGCACGATAGAGATGATGGATCGCCAGCTGACACACCTCGTACATCTTGTCGACGACCTCCTCGATGTGGGTCGCATCAGCTCCGGCAAGATCGAATTGCGCCGAGACCAAATCACATTGTCGGAAATCTTAACCAGTAGTGCAGAGGCTGCGCGCGCAGCCATCGACACGCACGGCCATGAACTCATCGTCGAACCCGGTGCTGAGGAGCTTTGGGTCGAAGGTGATTTCGAGCGCTTTACGCAGATTTTCTCGAATCTATTGACGAATGCCGCCAAGTACACGGAGCGGGGTGGAAAGATAATGTTACGGGTTACGTGTGAAGGGGATTACGCGGTCGTTAGCGTCTCTGATAACGGCATCGGCATACCTTCGGCCGACCTCCCGCGTGTCTTTGAATTGTTCTCTCAGGTTCGCTCGCACCAGGGACGAGCCGAAGGGGGGCTGGGCATCGGACTCTCCATCGTTCGCAAGCTCGTAGAAATGCATCGCGGGACGGTCTCGGTCTCTAGCGAGGGGAGCGGGAAGGGCAGCACCTTCATCGTGCGCCTGCCCCTTATTTCGGGCGGTGCGACGACACCAGTGCGTGTGAACGCCGCACTCCCACCACCGGTTTCGCCCCGCAGAATCCTTGTGGTCGATGACAACACGGATGCGGCCGGCTCTCTTTCGGTGCTGCTCGAGCATCAAGGGCACGAAGTCGTGACCGCACATGACGGAGCAGAAGCCCTAGCGAAGGCGCGGAAGTTGCAACCTCAAATCGTGTTCCTGGATCTAGGTATGCCGCGGATGGGTGGGCTCGAAGCAGCCAAGCACCTGCGCTCTTTGGCCAACAGTGAGCCGATGTTGTTGGTCGCCCTTACCGGATGGGGCCAGGAACAGGATCAGCGGCGCACGCGAGAGGCCGGCTTTGACTTGCACCTGCTGAAACCTATCAATCGGGACGAACTGGACAAAGTGCTTGCCGCATCACCGACCGGCGCCGTGGCTGTGCATTCCCGAACTCCGTAGCTACTTCGAAACCCGCCCGCTAGCCGATGCGACGCCCACGGACTGCGGACACAGCCCGTGGGCGTCTAATCACGGGCCCGGTTAGGAACGGTATCCGTGACTGGGCCGCACGCTACGTCACGCTGGCGCTACACCACAATCACCCTAAAGCAGGGTGAGATAGATACGCCTCTCGAGACAGAATACTCGCCTCGTTTCCGGACACGCGTTTCTTTGGGGATGCGGGAGACCTGAATGCCACCCTGTGGGAAGCGATTCCGCCCCACCGCGGACCCTCCAACCCAAGATCGAAGTCCTCACCTCTATTTCGTCATTGGCGCTAACGGTAGCTTGAACTGCCAAAGCCTCGGCACAGGGACTGTCGGCGAGGTAGTTGTCGGCACGGGTATGGGCTGCGGCATGATGATGATCGACTGGGGAGGACCATGGCCGGTTCCATCCTGTGCAGCCGCGATGGTTGTGAGAGTCGATGCCGTGACCAAAAGGCTGAGAATTGCGTATTTCATAATCATTCTCCTCAGGGCGTAGCAAGGGACGGCGCTAGCGATGTGAGTACGCGATCCGTCGGCAACGTCGCCGGGTGTCACTTCCGTGAGAAGGCGCCGCATTGGGAATCTGTCCGGGTGGACTCTTGACTCTCACTTCCTGGTGATTGAGAAATCGATCGTCCGCTGAGACACCCGAGTCTTAAGGAACACTTAGCACCTGAAGAACCCTTCCGACGCTGCGGATTGATACACCGCCCTATCAGGTAAGACCCAACGCGGGAGCTATGCAGTGAGCCGAGTTAATGTTGCGGTGGCGGTCGAAGACGACGCACGAGGTCGCATCTATGAAGTTGCCGCGGCCTGTCGCGCGCTTGGCCTTGACCACACCGCGACGCTTACGGTCGTCGGCGTATTGACAGGTTCGATGGAGTCCGAGGACCTCGCGAAACTCTGGGCTATTCCCGGAGTTCTAGCAGTTGAGGTCGGATGCGAGTTTCACTCGGAGATTACCGGGAGGGTACAGCGTTGCCGGCGCGCAAATTGAACGGGAACTCCTCCGCCAAGCCCGGACTGTTGGAGCCGGGCTGTATGCGAAGGACGTAACTACCGGGGGTCAGGCGGGAGGCGTCGGCATAGCAATGCACATACCCGTCCGTGCTCAAAACAAGACCATCCAAGGCTGCGACGGACTCCGCGAAGCCTCCGTCCCCTTGGCGAACGAGCGTCACGCGATAGCGCAGAACCGTCTGGCGCGTCGTCGGCGCTGCGCGAATCTCGATCAAGCCTGCGGGCGGCAGATCGACGTTGGGCGCCGAGCCTCCGCGCATGGAGACAAATGTGAAGTGAGCCGTCACCAACGGCGTGACATCGGTGACAGCGCGCGACGCGAGCGAGGCCATTAGAATCGGAGGCGGCCCTGAGCCACGGGGCAGCCACAGAAATAGCGCAAGTCCGGCGCCTGCAGCCGCCACGAGGGCGGGTACCCAGATCCGAAACCTCCTGCCTCGCGCCGCAGCCGTCCCGAAATAACCCTGGGTCCGTAGCTGCTGAAGTCCTTCGCGCATCCGCAGTGACTGTTCGAGCTCACGCACGAGCTGCGGCTCACGCACGAGACGATCTTCAAATGCTCGGTGCTCATCGTCCGTCAGACGTCCGGCGATGAAGTCTTGCATCGTCGCGGACTCGCGTTCGACGTTTATCACTTCAAGCCTCCCAGAGTAACGGCGTTGGTGAGAGCCGTTGCGGAATTCAAGGTGTCCGTAGATTGACCGGCGGGAGAGAGACCGCTCGATCCACTGCTGCTCGAGATGAACAGACCAATGGCAGCGATCGTTAGCAAATCGGTCTTCCGAAAGCCGCGAAGTTCAACGAGCTCTCTGAAGCGATTGCGAGCGCGAAAGATCACGCGATTGAAATGTTCCTCGGATAGCTTGAGCTCGCGACAGACTTTCCCCTTGTCCTCGTCGTCGAGATAGAACCGGACTAGAACTTCCCGATCCCGCGCAACCGGCATCTCCTCGAGCATCCGCCGCGCAGCCGTGGCCCATTGAGGTCCTCCCACTTTTTCCCAGTCTGGGTCGTTCTCGGAGGCCGGAAGTTCATTCAACGCGTCGGCACTGGATAACGCGCCGCGGTCCTTGCGACGGTGATTCCGCAGGTGGTTAAGTGCCACGCGGTAGAGATATCCGCCCAGATTTTCCGGGTGAGCGATTTCTCCGCTGCGAAGCTTCTCGAGCGTCGTGACTGCGGCGTCCTGCAGAATGTCCGCGGCCACCTCAGGATCGCGCACCCGCCGCAAGATCAGCGCGCGAAGGCCGGGAAAGTCGCGATAGACTGCGGCCAGGTGGGAAACCGGGTCAGTTACTGGCGCGGGGAGGTCCGATTGCGGGCGAAGCATCCCCACGGGTGATGTCTGCTCATCAACATCAATCATAAGGTGAGTATAAGCCGCGATCGCGAGGCGCCACAGCGTTGCGTGCGCGCTCACCCTGTCGGCCGGCGTCTGATGGCAGCAATTGTCCTGGCCGGATGGGCGGTACCGGGGTTCGCCGCAAGCCTCTCGTGCACCAGTGCACTTGGCGCACCCGCGGTCGTGGAAGGCCCTCTGAGAACCCTCGGAAGGGACCCCGCGGTGGCGCATTTTGTCGTCGTGCCCGGCCACGCATACTTGATCCAAGTCGACGAGCGCGACAATGATGCGCGCGTCGAGGTTCTCGACTCGAGAAACCAGATCATTGCCCGTGCCGACCATCCGGAGCGACGGACGGGAACCCGTCGGGCCGTAGTGACGGCGCCGGACTCACCCTCGGTCACCGTTCGCGTAACGGGTAAGGAAGACGCCAGCGCAGCCGGGACAGCCGCTGTTCAAGTCTTTGATCTCGCAACGCTTCAGGCACGTCCCGACTGCCTCGCGATCCTGAAGGCGCTCGCCGGGGCCGATGCCGACTATGCCGCCGGAGCGGAAATCTCGAGCGGCCGCTCGTCATCTTCAACCCATAGTCCACGCGAGGCGTTTCTGCGGGCGGCGCAAGCGTATTCGAACGTCGAGCACGCACTCGGTGCGTCCGCAGATCAGCCGCTTCGTGGCCAGACTGCGCTTGCCCTCGCAGGCGTCGAGTACCTCGATCTGCAAGACTGGACCCAAGCAGCGGATTGGGCTCAAGCGGCGGCCAGAACGCTCGGCCCCGATGACCCCTACCGAAGGGCACGTGCCGACGCGCTCCTCGCGGCGGCGTGGATCGAGATCGGGTCGACCCCCGCGGCTGGACGAGCTGTCCCGGGCTCTGGGGCCAATCCGAGCGAACTTCTTGCCCGCGCACGGCATCTGCTGCAGCGATTACTACACTTCCACTTGCAGCGGGGCGAACGGCATGACGCCGGTCTGCAGCTCACTAACATCGGGCTGACGTATCTGAATGAGGGTAGCTACCCGGAGTGTGTCACGGCTTTCGCCAACTCGAGTCGCTTGTTTGGATCCATACACGAGATACCGCGACGTGCGCAGGCGTGGCAAAACCGGGCGCTTTGCCTATGGGGGCTCGGGCATCTGCCGGATGCCCTGCGCTGGTTCGAGCGCGCACTCAGCGATATCGGACCGGAACCCTATCCGCGTCTTTATGTGGGCGTGATGACTAACACTGCGCTTGCAGACTATGCACTCGGCCACTTAGACGAATCGCTACGTCTCTATGATCGCGCGCTCACTTTCTCGGAAAAAGTTCAGTCCCCGCGCGATGAAGCGTATTGTCTCTATGGCATTGGCGTGAACTACTACGCGCTCGGCGATCGGCAGCGCGCCCGCGAGTTTCTCGAGCGCTCGCTCGCGATTCGCACGGTGGCCCTGGATGGCCGTGGGCGCATGGCGAGTCTGCGCGCGCTCGCGACCATCGATGCCGAACAGGGGAGGGTGGAGCAGGCCCTGGCGTCCGATCGGGAAGCGCTAGGTCTTGCGATAGCTCCCTCGGCAATCGCGCGCATTAAGATTCAACAGGCCGCCCACACCGCCGCCGCCGGCCGTCCGGTGGAGGCAAAGGCACTGCTCGACGAAGTTCTCTCGACAGGTGCTAAGGCCGGTCCACTTATTCAAGCGGAGGCGCTCCTGCAACGCGCAGCGCTTCTTCGCGGTATGGGTCGGCCACGAGAGGCGCTGGCGGATCTCGCGGCGGCTCGGCCGCGTTTGCGCACCTTTGGTAGCGTCATGGAGGAGTTTGAAGGGGATCTCGAGCTCGCCCGAGTATTGCGACAGGTTGGACAACCTCAAGCGGCACTCGCAGCGGTCGACCGAGCGCTGGGGCAATCGGACGCTGTCCGCCTGCAGACCGCAAATCCCGAGCTGCGCGCTCAACTGCAGACGCCGCTTCGACCGGCCTACGACCTCAAACTCGAATTGCTCCGGGACCGGTATGAAGACGCATTGGCCATGGGTCAGGAACGGGAGGCCAACGCGCTCGCGGCGTTTGCGTTCTCGACCGCGGACGCTTCGCGCGCACACTCATTTGCTGACGTCGCAGCCCAGCGGTATTCGCCTGCGGTTCGTCGAGCACTTGCATCTGAGTTTCGCCACCGCGAGGAACTCTATCGTGAACTTTCTGCGCGTCAGTTTGCCCTTGACGCGCGACTTGAGCGTTCAGGAGCCGCCGACCCCCGGGTACGGCACCTGAGTGCTGACATTGCGGAACTCCGGCGAGAGGTGGACACCGTCAACACAGTCATCGCGAGCCGCACCCTGAGCAACGACGCGCCGGTTCGAATCGGCCGCGAACGGACGAACCTCCTTCTCGCCGCTGATACGGCGCTTGTCTCGTACTGGCTTGGGGCCGAATCCGCCTACGCATGGGTGGTGTTGCCTGGGGAAATTCGCTGGATGCGCCTGGCGTCTCCGACCGCCATCGCAGACCGGGCCGCCGCGCTCCACTATTCGATGGCTCACCTCGTGGATATGCCGGTCGAGCGTCGAGTTCAGGAAGCGTGCGCTCTTTACACGATGATCATTCGGCCTCTCGAGCCGTGGCTGTCGCGCGCGCGGAATTGGGTCGTCGTTCCCGATGGCGCTCTTGACTACGTTCCCTTCGCCGCCCTGCAAATGCGTGATGCGCAACCGGAATCGTATGTTGCGATGCAACACGACGTTGCCGTTACGCCAGCCGCGTGGATGCTCGGCGCGAGCCACGCTCGGGTGCAGCCGCACGACCACCGAAAGATCCTACTCGTGGCGGATCCCGTGTATGAGGCGGACGACCCCCGGCTTGCAACGGTCAAGGATACGCTGACGGCGGCGCAAACTTCGGCCCATCGCGGGTCGGATCCCACCCGGGGCGACTTTCGACGACTTCGGTTTACCGCCCAAGAGGCCGCTGGGATTTCGGCGCAGTTCCCGCCGGCGGACGTTGACGAATTGATTGGCGTCAACGCCACGCGAGAGCGGCTGCTTGCCCTCGACTGGTCCCAATACCGTTTCATCCACATCGCGACGCACGGCATCGTGGATGCGCAAGTCCCCGAGTTGTCCGCGTTGATTCTTGGCTCCTATGACGCTGGGGGGGAGGTCTCCGATCGTGCAGTACGCGTTGCGGATGTGTCTCTCCAGACACTGACGGCGGACGTTGCGGTACTCAGCGCATGTGAAACCGCTCTCGGCAAGGAGGTTCGCAACGAGGGCCTGGTCGGTATGAGCTCGATGATGCTCGCCCGCGGTGCGCGAGCGGTCGTAGCCTCGCTTTGGCCCGTCCCGGATGAGATTGGCGCACGTCTCATGACAGAGTTTTACCAGCATATGCTGCACGACTCTATGGCGCCCCAAGCGGCACTAGGCACGACAATGCGGTCGATGGTGTTGCGCGACCGGCTGGCCGATCCCGCGTTTTGGGCTGCGTTTCAGGTCTCAGTGGCCACGGTGGGGCCCCCAAACCGCGCTTCGTCGACCGTGAAACTTGCAAAAACAACGACGCCTTAATGGCGCTGTAAGCCTGGATTCGGGCCGTGGCAGTGACCCTAGAGGACTACCGGATTCAGGTTATTGAGCAACTCAGGGCCGCACGCGGCACTGCGCGGGCACGCGACCTTCTAGCCGAGGTCAATATGGTGCTTGCGAGCGCACGTCTGAGCACGGCCGCTCAAGGACAGTTCTGGGAGAGCCTGAACGGTGATCTGGATGTTCTGGCCGAGGAATCAAAGGGAGTGCTGGGGAAGGAGGCCGCCGCTGCGCTCGGGGCAGTCATCGCCGCGGCACAGGGCTCGGTCAGGAGATACCAGCGACTGCTCGAGAGCGATGAACGCAAATCAGCTGATTGAGCGACACAAAGCACAACGCTCCGGGAGGTTCATCGTTGTGCCAGCGCTTGCGTGCCTACAGTTGAACGGTCTCGCCTGGGCGGCGTCCCAAGCTCCCGACGTCGAAAAGCCTACGACCGACATCGCGGTACACCCCGACCGGCAACAGCTTGAGGCGATCATACGGGACGCATATCCGCAGCTGGTGACGAAGAGATTCGCCGGATTCCCGGTGGTAACCGTGCTGCTCAACCACGACGACACGGTGGCCGCGACTGACCTCCAGATCTCCGCGAAGGATCCGGGCGAGGTGAAGGCGTCCGAACTGCATTTCGCGCGCTTCGGACTCAAGGCGACGGATCTCAGCTACATTGGCGTTGAGCGTTTCGATCTGCCGCTGAACTCGGTGCTTGTCGTGTTTGGCGGAAGGAATACTAGCGATCCCGTCGCGCGCCCTGACGCCAGATGACTTACGTAACCGACTCGTGTTGGATTTGCTGATAACCCCTCATCTCGAGACGACGATCCATCCAACCCGAACGATTGTCGCGAAGGAGCCCGGACAAACTCCTGCCACCGGCGGCCGGCGGTTATCAATAGCACCTTAGCTCATGGCTGCGAGCTGATGACCAGGTGCCGACATTTTAAGAGTCCGAATTTCTCAGAACCGGACATTCGCACGATCCATCTGATCTGGTCTGAGGTCAGATCTGCGCCGCACCACCATCGACGAACAGCTCGATTCCGGTAATGAAACTGGAGTCGTCCGACGCGAGGAAAAGCGCCGTGCTCGCGATCTCCTCCGGCTGTCCGATCCGGCCCATCGGCACGAGAGACACGAATGCGTTCTTCATTTCCTGCGGAACACCCGCGAACACACCCGTCTCGATCGGGCCGGGGCTGATGACATTCACCCGGATCTTTCGGGACCTGAGGTCATTAGTCCAGGAGCGCGCGAATGAGCGCACAGCGGCCTTGCTGGCGTTGTAAAGGCTCATACCCTCGAAGCCCTTCACGCTTGCGATGGAGCCAGTCATGATGATCGATCCGCCGTCCCGCATGAGCGGGAGTGCCTTTTGCACAGTGAACAGCGTGCCGCGTACGTTGAGGTCGAATGTCTTAGCGAAACTCTCCTCTGTTATCTTTCCGAGCGGAATGTTGAATTCGCCCTGGCCCGCGCTGGCGTAGAGCACGTCGATATGACCCTTCTGGTCCTTCACCGTGCGGTAGAGCTGATCGATGTCAGCAAGATTGCTTGCGTCTGCCTGAACACCCGTGACGCTGCGGCCAATCGCCGCGACGGCTGAATCGAGTTCCTTCCGCCGACGTCCCGTGATGAAGACGTACGCGCCCTCCGCGACGAAGCGTTTGGCAGTTGCCAACGCCATTCCCGAGGTAGCGCCCGTGATTACTGCGACTTTGCCCTGAAGCTTGCCCACGAGGAGTTCTCCCGCTGTGTTGTGTGATCAGCTCATACCGATGGGATAGTGTGAAACGGTTGCGGGGTGCTGATAAGTGGGTCTAGATTAATATCATTCATGCGTAATAACTATGAATTGGGGGAGCCGGCGCGGCCATCGGCGGCCCCGACCCCGTTAAATCCTCAACGACCGGAGATAGCCGTGGATCGACTCGCTTTGATGACTTCGTTCGTCCGAGCGGTGGAGACCGGGAGCTTTTCTGCAGTGGCGCGAGAGCTAGGGACGACCTAGCCCAATATCACCCGGCATAGCGCATCGTGAACAGTCGATCCATGTTCCCGCTCCAGCGGCGCCGACGCAGTGAGCCTTGCAATAGTCCCGGCCTCAGGCCGGTCTCCCAGGTACAGCATCTGCCCGTCGATACCTGGATGAGGAAGTCCGATGCCTGCTCTCGGCATGCGCAACGCGCTCTGCGATTCGCTTTTGATCATGGGTGCACTAGCGAGCGTCGCGCGCGCCCAGCTGCCGGCCGACCCGGCCGCCGTCACGCCGCTCCCCGTGCGTCTGGGAGCCGACGAGCTGTGGAAAGCGGCCGCTCCGTTTGCACGAGTTAGCGGTCGATCCGTGCGCTAGCCGCAATTTCAGTCTGAGTGATTCGTCGATAACACGTGAAGGAGCGAGGACATATGGTCAAAGTTGCGCTGTGGGTACGTTTGCAGGCGAAGCCTGGCAAGGAACAAGAGGTGCAGGCCTTCCTCACGAGCGCCCTGGCGCTCGCCAATCGCGAGGCGGCGACCCCCGTCTGGTTCGCTCTGCGACTAGGACCCGCGACGTTCGCGATATTCGACGCGTTCGCAGCGGACTCGGGGCGTCAGGCGCATCTGGCCGGCGATATTGCGAAGGCGCTGATGGCCGAGGCGCCGCGCCTGCTGGCGGAGGCGCCGAAGATCGAAATGGTCGACGTACTGGCGGCAAAACTCCCGGGCGGTTGAGCGGCAGGCGCCGGGCGTGCGAGGAGGCGCTGCGCGCCCCGATCCGCTTGGTGATGGGATGCCGTGTCGCTTCATACTCGGCACTGGCGTACGAAGGGGATTACACGAGACGGCGAGGGCGAAGACTGAGGTGCGAAAAACGATGCGGAAAGTTACCCACACTCGACACGAACGGCCCAGATTTGCCGCGAACGACCGAATGGGGATTCGGATGGCGGTGCAATGGCTTACACAGACTTCGCACAAATCCTCTATAGTGCGAATGGCAAGTCGGGTCCCTCAGACCCAAAAATAAAGCCGCGTAAGTGATTGATAAAAGAAGAGAACTGAATATGGTGCCCGGGAGAATCTTGCCTCGGCAGTAAATTTCTTCGCGCTCAAGCGCTAGGCGCGGTGGGACTTTTTGAGTTACCGGCAAGGTTACCCAGCAATGACGTGCACTGGCACGATATGCGCTGGTACCGCCTGCTAGTCGTTGGTACGGATTTTCCACAGCGGACTTCAGGATCGCCGTAAATGGGACATTGAAGCCCGGAGTTGACCCCGAGCTGCCTCCCACGAAAGTCCGGTTCCGGGAGCCTCAGTTCAGTGCGCCGCCCTCGCAGTCGCCAGCATCGGCGGCACTGATCCTCGGTGGAAACCCAGACTCTTCTCAGTGCAGAAGCGGACACAGATGAAATGAATGGCCAATACAATCCGGTGTGCGGCTGACCCTCTACTCAGCGGGGATCGACCTCGCAGGCGGTCGCCGTCCAGTCAGTGACCATCTCGGAGGCGGTAAAGCATTTTCCTAGAGCAGAATCAGAGCCGACGGCGTCTCCGTCCTGAGCATCGGCCAAGAATCGCTCCAGCACGCCGTTACCACAGATTCCTTCCGGGTCCGCACGTTGCGCCCGGGTCATGAGGTCGCTCAGATTGCTGCGCACAGCAAACAGCGGGCGTCCATTGGCGCGGCAGCGTACCCACCGGCCGGCGGTTCCGGTACGCGGCACGGCGATCTCGATTGAGCCGCCGCGATCCCTGATGAGCTGATTGAGCGCGTCCTGAGCGGCCTTGTTATTGCCGTAATCGCGATTGGCGTCCTGCGCGAACCTGCGGGTCAGGTTGTTACTTTCATCATTGAGCAGACGCAGCGCCGCCATTTTCGCGTGCTGTCCGTCGCGGTCGCCAGGGCCAACGACTGCCGCTGCCTCGCCGCTTAAGAACTGCTGGCAGCCTTTGTCGTAATCATCCAACAAGTCCTGAGTGACCATCAGGCTCTGCACAACATGGCCATCGCTGCGCGCACACGTGTAGCGCACCCGCGCCGCGACTCCGTAGCGTACGAGCAGTGCCGCGGACTCCTTGACGCGCTCGCACGCGGCCTTTACCGCTCCGTCGATGCGGTCGGGGTCCATGCGGTAGGTCGTGGCGCCGCACTTGAAATCAGTCCAGTGACCCTCGCTTTGCGGTGTAGCACCGCCGCTGCCGCCATGACGACCGCAGCCGCCCAGTCCGCAGACCGCGAGGAAAGCGAGCGCCCACAGCGCGCCGATTTTTACCATTCTGTACATACTAGGCTATTTCGCACGAGCGCCACCGCAAACGGTCGGGTAATCATAGTCGGCCGTTTGCGTAACGGAAGGAGCTAAATCTGACCGGCTGCAGAAATCCCTGATAATTGTTTTGCAGCTCTCTACCCGCTCTGGACTTGTATCCACAGTTATCCTTACGTGGTTCTTCTTGTTATTTTCATCTTGCGCCATTTCTTTAGCCGTCGGTTGAACAATCCCGGCTGCCATCAGCGTCACACGGCACATCCCAGCTGTAAAGATTTGGTTTAAGTTTTCTTCGCCACCCGTTTTTTCCATTGCAGCTCGGTTTTTTGCTGCCTGCTGCGCTAACGGATTTTGTGCGGGGTCTTGCAATTTCCTTACGACGATCGAAGCCGCTTGAGCGTCGATCCACGGATGAAGTACTCCTGCTGCAGTTATCCCCGGCAAGCCAACAGAGTAGCCTGATAGGTCTATGGGATGCCCGAATTTGTCCTCGAACGAGAGGTCCGATCTGCACTTCAAAGTCTGATCCAGTTGACAGATGCCAGCCCGGGCGTTTCCGCTATTGCCTGTGCATTTCCAGTGGGTTACGACACTGAGCATCCCCGCATCGCTAACGGTGTAATGAGAGACGCGTGATCCGTTACATTTAGGGTCGTCTCTACTAAAATCGGAGGTACTGGCTTCCGCCGCCAACGCCACACTATTGATTCCGACCAGTACGATTGGAAATAAGATTGACGCTAAGCTGCGCATATTGGCTCTCCCGGCCCCTGAAGCGCGCTCGCGATTCCGACCGCCGTGGCGACAAGGGCAGTACCGATGCCGCGGCTCACTTCGGCCGGATCGGACACCCCGCCTGCTGCTGGCGCATGACATCTCTCCGTGATACCGACGATAGTACCCAGGAGAGGTTGGCGAGTCTGCCGGCACGCGACGGGCGTCATTCCCTCACGGAAGCGGCCGAGCCCTCTCGCCGCTTGCCCTTGGTCCTCAACGAGGAGAGTGCGGCGCGCGGCCATTCATCGACGGCGAGCGCCCAGAGCGAGAATGCCACGCCGCGCTGGAACAAAGAGCTGACCGCGGACCGAACGTCTCCACGCGCCAGCGCTTGGGCGGAGTCCGTCACCGCAATCGCCCCATGCATCAGGGCGCTCGCATGACGATAACACGACATCATGCAGGCGTTGCACGCCTCGCGCTGATCAGGAATATGGTCGAGATCGAACACTGAGCCCATGGGTTCAGCCCAGGGCTCGCAGCGCCAGACATCGAGGTTCCAATCGATGTAAAAATATTTGTGCCCGGCGATGCACGGGACCAACTGCTTCTCTCCCCTAACGAATCGAGCAACCTCCGCGAGCGAGGCGTTCGGATCGAGCACTCGGAACCTCTTCTTCATCTGCTTGATTGACTCAAGTGCGGCGAGAATCTCCTCGGGCCGCAAGTCGACCAATGCCGAATCCTCGCTATAGACCAGTGAAGAAGAGCCGAATCGCTCGCGCCTTGGATAAGAGAACGTCACGGCGTCAAATCCGAGTCTCTCGAGGGCTTCCGGCAGCGCCTCGTAATTGACCAGCCTGTTCACAGTCACGCACGCCCACACCGGGATGCAATGAGTCCGTGCCCGGGCGATGCCCTCCTCAATGCGCGCATTCAGTCCGTTCAGGCCGCGGTTGGCCTCGTGGCTGGCCATATTGTTGCTGTCGATCGATATGAGCAGGCGCTTGATGCCGGCTGTCACCAGCGCCTCGATGTGCCGCGGAAGGAACCAACCGTTGGTTATCAGACCGCAGTCGATGCCGGCCCTAGTTGCTGCCGCAACCAGCGATGAAATGGCGGGGTGAACCAGCGGTTCGCCGCCCTGCAACGTCATGTATCTAATTCGGCGCCTACGCAAGATTGGAAGCGCACGGGAGAATTCGGCGAGGTCGACATACCGGCGAGGGCCAGCCAGATTCTTATCGCGAGAGAAGCCGCAAAAGTCACATGCAGCGTTGCATACGTTCGTGACCGACACATCGCAAACTGCAGGCAGAAGATTCGAGTGGGCCTCCCGTCCATCGGACATCGAGCGCCGACTCTCAAGGGTAACTTCCGGTTCCATGATGTCCACCCTACGTTTGCTGTTGCACCGCGCTGAGACGGGATCATGCCTCCTGCGGGCCAGCTGGCGTGGGCGGGGACACGAACTCGATCCCGCACCGCTGGCCGATTGCAGCTATCAATCGCTCCGGAAAGGTTGCGCCGCGAGGCGAACGATTTCAAGTGATGAAACGAATAGGATTGAGGATCAGGCCTTCGATCTACCCGGCACTCAGCCAGGGTTCTTTTGAGCGTCCGGTAACGGGCGATTGGTTTGGTGGCGCCGATGTCCACTTCTGGGCCGGGTGCTGTCGGTTGGGGTTGATGACCGAGGAGTTGCCCGTTAGGACCGGTCTTGACCTCAAGCTGCCGCCCACGAGTGGCTGCTTCTGGCAGCCCAAGGTCGGTGCACCCTCGCGGCGCGTCCCCCGTTTGTGGGCGTCCGACTTAACGTTTGGCCGATCAGTTTCCGCGGCCCCGCACGGCGCGCGCGGTCACCATCCTTGAATGCCTGCGGCCGCCTTCGGATCATCGGCAAGCCTGACGCCCGTCTTGATTCGGCCGTTTGCGCTGGCGCTGGAGCCGGTGTTAGCGGGTCAGCGCAAGGCTTGCCAAGTCGAACTGTGCCCGTGAGGTGTCCGCCCGAGTGAACTTAGGTCACCGCAGGCTTTACGCGCTGCAGGACGATGTTTTCCGTCGCTCTCTTAGGGGAAGCCCCACCGAACTCGAACTTTAGATTCAGGTGGTCGGGGTTGATGATGTGTATGGAAAAGCCATCGACGTAGCTGGGGTGCGAGCTCGCGTTGGTGACATCGACAAACGTAAAACTCGCAGATCCCGTCGTGTCATCGATCATCGTGGCCTTAAGACGAGGCTGGTTCATCGCCGCACAGTAGTGCGTCATTCGCAAATCTGCCCCATCCAAATGGTACACCGTGGTCATTGTCGGAACGTCGCTCTCAGTCATGAGCAGGTCTTCCACGAGCGCCGATCCATTGCCCGTAAGGTGGTAGTTCACTCGGAGCTTCCCCGTGCCCGTGCGAGCGCCGGACCATTCCAAAGTGCCTTCCCAGGTGCCCACGAGCCCTCGCATGCGCTCGAACATGCGGGCGGCCGCGGAATCAGCTGCTGGGGCGTCAGCGGCAACTCCTGAACAGATGAGGCACAGTATTCCGGCGAACCCTGCAGCACGCAGCATTTGGTCACCCTTCCGAGAATGGAGATCTAACCCTCAGACCGAACCTGTAGACCACCATCATCAGCTTAGCGCTCCAAGCCGTTGCCGGCCCACCGCGAATCGACGACTGGTTCGAAATCCGCGACGAGCTTCGTTCACTAGACTCGCGCGAGTGGCCGGTCCTGGCCGCCTCCACTCGCCTGCCGGTGCACGGCGACCGCTTCCGGGAACTCGGGACCTGGGTAGCGAGTGTCTCCCCGTGGCCGGTTGCAGCCGGTGAATGTTGCTTACCCTGTCCCTTCGCGGGAGGCGCGACTTCTGCGGGAGGCGGCGCGCAAAGGTTTCGGTTCGTCAGCATCGTGGACAGCAGCGACCCTTTTCCGTAGCTGAAACTCCAGTTTCCTCCGTAACGGAAATCGTCGATGAGCCAGGATCTCTTTGTATCGTGCTGCCGCACGAGAAGAACGGTATCGGTCCACCGTGGAGTGTCGTTCACCCCTGGATGCTGATAGCGGAAATGCACAGCAACTTGCGCGTGCGTGCCGCTAGCACTAGGACAACGCATTGGTGCCTCCGTTTGATCGTGAGCAGAGACTTTGAGAAGCGTGGGCGCGATCCTCAGGACGAGCCGAAGTGGTATTGCAGCACCATGAAGACCTGCTGCGACTGCTGGCGGATCAGGACGTTCGGATCGCCCGCCAGGCTGAGCGAGGCGGAGCCCGTGGTGCCGCTCAGCGCGGTGGAGAGCGCCCCGAGATCGACGGTCGGCGTCACGGAGGCCACCTTTGCGCCATTGGCGGCGTAGAGGGTCAGCGCGTCGATGGTGAGCTTCTTTGCACTTTGCACCATGTAAGGGAAGTCTTGCTTCGCGAGCGTAACCTGGAAGTTGCTCGTGCCGTTGATGAACGACGACCATTCCGTCGGGAAGTCATAGCGCAACACGAAGAGCAGCGCCTGGCTTGCCTGCCCCTGCGTATCGAGCATGGTGACAAGCTCCTTGGTCGCCTGGGATGCGAGCGGGTCACCGGCCGGGCGCGCCGTGTGGCGCACCGTCAGGATCACATCCGAGATTGTGAGGTAGTCGAAGGCCCGCAGTACGGTCGGCAGGCCGAGCGTCCAGGTGCTGGTCGCGCCGTGTCCCTCGAAGGGCAGAAAGCGCTCATCGCGCAGGTTGGTTTCGAACATGCCGCTGTCGTTAGTCCCGCTGCTCGTGACGATGACGTCGGTGGCGCCGAAGTAGTCGACGAATCGGGGGTCATCCTGGTTTACGTTGCGAGCGTAGGTCCCGTTGGCCAGGAGCGGTGAAGTGCGAATCGAGCTCGACTGGATGGCGAGCGTGCAGCTCACCGGGGTATACGGACCGACGACCGAAGGGATGGACAGGCTCACGGACTTGATGCGACGCATGTATTGCCCGGGGCAGTCGCGATCATAGAGCCACTCGGGAATGGTGATGGTGCAGGAGCCGGTGATCTTCAGCGTGAGGAGCGCCACCGGGTCGAGCTGACGCAGTGACACGTGGCGCGTCATCTCGAGCTCGCGGAGGTTGCTGTCGTGATAGGCGAGCTCGAGGCGCTTCACATCGAGGTAGAGCGCCTCGCCCGCCGTCATCCCCTGGTGGCCCGAGTCCCAGTAGTTGAACTGGATGAACTGGGTCGAGTCGAGCTCGGGTCTCATGAGCTCGAGCTTCACGGTCTGTTCGGTCTTGCGGGCGTGGTCGCATGCCTGGCGGTAGTACTGGTAGTAGAGGCCCGCGAGTTCACTCCGCATCCAGCTGTAGTAGGTGGCGCTGGTGAACTTGTTCTCAAGGAATGCCTGCACCTGCTGCGCCTGGGTCACCTGAGTCTTGACGACCAGGTATTCGTGGTAGTTCACCTGCTCGGAGAGGAGCGAGGCAAGGATCTGCCGGCCGATCGACATGAGGTCGCGCGCGGCCAGATTCGCCTGGTGCATCCACTCGTCCGCCCGGCGCTGATAGCCGGCGGTTCGCGCAGCGATCGAAGCCTGATCCTGGGTGTAGGCCGCAATCATCTGCAATCCCTCGGCTACGGTCCTTGCCGCGGTGGCCAGCCAGTCGCCGCCAAACACCTTGGTGTGCGCGCCGAGGCCCCAGTAGTGGAGGTCGACATCAATCGATGGAATGACCTGCAGCGCCGGTGCGACCGCGTTGATCACAGAGGCCGAGAGCTTCAGGTCGCGTGCCGTCGGCAGGTAGGTGTTGAGCTCCGTGTCCTCATTGGTATTGAGGTAGAGCTGTCCGGAGCCCGTGGCGCCGGACTGGTTCGACGGCGAAGAACTCTGAGCGAGCTGAAGCTTCGTATAGGTCTGCAACGCGACCGGCTGATCGTATTGACTCACCAGGGCACTGTAGGCATCGCTGAAGTTGTCCTCGGTGAGCTCTCGCCGGTCGAGCGGGAAGGTCGCGGGTACCGTCGTTCCGTCTGGCACCAGGCCGAGCATGCGCAGGTAGTACGTATAGCGCTCGAGCGCCGTGGCCCGGGTCTTCAGCAGGCCGTTGGTGGTCTCCTGAGCGTGCTGCCACTGCAGGTAGCGCACGTTCTGCGTCATCTGCTGCAGAGTCACGTCGTGCCCCTGCTTCATGAGCGCCAGCTTCTCATTTTCGCTTTTCTCGGTGGCACTCAGCCAGCTGTTAGCGACCGAGCGGACCTCGTTGGCGAGCTCGAGCGACTTCTGCAGATGAAACAGCGAGCGCACGGGGCTTCGCGGCTGGTCGAGTCCGCTGACGATGCTCGCGATGTCCATCCCGGAGGCGGCGGCCTGGACCAGCATTCCGGGGTCGAGTGGGGGATCGAAGAGCGGCAGCTGCTGTACCACGCCCTGGATGTTCTCGCTGTTACGGATCTTGAAGAGCCGGTCGGCGATCGTGTCCCAGTAGGCGAGCACGTTCTGATTCGGCGGCACGCAGAAATAGAGGGAACGGGCGAGTCCGAAGAGGGCACCACTCTGATCGGTCGTGCCGTCGCCGGTCTCGGCGAGCGGCGGAGCGAGATTAAACGGGAACTGCGCTTCGAGGCTCACCATCGCGTTCGCCATGCGATCGAGCCCCGCCTGCTTGAGCTGGCGGAAGTTGCGCGCGCTCGAGGTGGTGGGCTGCGGCATCACCTGGGGGCGCAGCATGGTGATATTTGCGGCGAGCACGTAACAGAGCGTGGCCTCGTTCAGGGTCTCGATCGTGGGGGTCATAAAGAGGTCATCGCCCCAGGCGATGAGGTTATCGAGATACTTCATCACCACGTACCACTGGTAGGCGCTCGGGCGAGTACGGGCGACGACATGCGGCTGGAAGGGGTCGGCGAGGATCGCGTTGTAGCCAGTGATGACATCCGTCTTGGTCTGCACCTGCGTCGGGCTCAACAGCGTGTCGGGCGTGCTGAGCAGCTGCATCAGCGAGCCGATGTCCTGCACCGCGCCGCTATTGTTGAAGGCGTAGGACTTCCAGAAGCGCTGCGGCGGCGGCACGCTGGTATCGGTGCTCGTCGGATCGAACACCAGGTGGAACCACTTCTGTGCTTCGGCGTAGCGGCGGTTATTGCTCAGGTGCACCGCGATCATCACCGGGATGTGATAGACAAGCTCCCAGTTGTAGTTGGCATAGGGGCCGCCGATGCCGACATCGATCGTGCGAGGGTCAAGTGTCACTACCACTGAGCTGGTGTTTTTCAGGGTGAAGTCGAGATTGGTGTAGGCCGCGTAGCAGTTCTGGAGAAAGTCCGGTTCGAGCATGCCGGCGATCGAGGTCTGATTGAGCTGCGCGATCAGATTGCCGACAAACGGATGGAAGAAATTCTGGAACTCGTATTGGAACTGGTTAACCCGGTAACCGTAGACTCCCGTCACCCAGCCGCTGTTGGCGTAAACGAGCCCGGTATCGGTTGACGCGTGGTACCCGACGGCAGCGCTGTTGATGTCTTCGGTGGTTGCCATGGCCTAGTCCTCCACTGCCGTCGCCGCCCGAATGGCGTTCGCCGCCAGTGGGCTGCCCGTGGGCGTGAGCTGTTGACCTTGATAGGTCACACCGACTCCGGTATGCAGCGCGACGCTGATATTGGGGGCCTGCGCGGCCGCGTAGGTCTGAAGCGCGGCTGGATCGGTGGCCGCACTGACCTTGCCCGTGAAATCGAGCACCGGATCGCCGCCCGGAGGCAAAGCGATCGGGCCCTGCCGCATGACGATCGGCGGGATGTTGAAAGCGGTGGCGGCAGACGTGAAGGTGCCGAAAGGAACTCCAAAGACCGGCTGGCGTATGGTCACCCAGGCCTGCTTGGTCGTGACATAGAACAGGTAGCGTCGATCCTCGTAGAGGAACGGCGCCAGGTTGGCGTCAGCCAGATACGGCTGTGCGTCAATGAGGCGGGGAATGCGTGTGTATCCGAGGAGGTCGTTCGAGAGGGTAGGCGAATCGAACTGCACCGAGTTGTACGTGCCGTAGTAATTGATGACGAAGTCGCCAGTGCCGATAGCTCCGGTGTAAGGCTGTGCGAGCGGGGTCAGGCCGCGACAGGGCACGGGCGTATCGAGTAGGTAGGTGAGCGGGCCGGTGCACAGGGGACCACCCGCCGAGAACGTGTAGTTGAGCTCCATGTCCTCGAGGGGTATCGGCAGACTGTGAGTGTTATAGAGCAGGAAGCCCGGGGTCGGATCCACGGCCCCAGGCACCAGCAGATCCATCCAGGACTGCGGTATGACGACCGCAAGGATCAGTGCTCCAGCCAAGTCGGCCGGGGACACCGTGCCGCCCCCCACGGTGATCTGCTGGCCCGTGTACTGAGACGGCTCGATGCGTATCAGATTGCGCAGCGTCTCGATCGAGCCGGCGCCGGATGGCGGGAACCACCCGAGGTCGGTGGTGCGATTGGAATCAGAGGTCTTGGTGGGCTGCCACGCGCCGTTGTAGTACTCCGTCCAGCAAAGCATCGCCCGCAGATCGATGTTGCTGGTAGCCGCGCTGGTCGAAGGTCCCGCGCTGAGCAGATCATTGATGCTGCTGCTCGTGAGCTGCTGCGAGCCGGCGTTAGAACTCGGCGCCGGTACCGATTGTACGGTGCTGTGTTTCATCAGCTTGAGCCAGAACAGGAACAGGCGGTTGTTCCATACGACGGGGGTGAGCGGCATGTCCTCGCAGTCGATCTTCACCTCGGTCCACGGTGTCCAGCTGCCATACTGGAGCTGCCGGAAGAAGTACTTCTGGTGTTGGCCGGCGGTGCGAGAGATCACGTAGGCCGTCTCGTCCGTGTCGGCGGTGCCCGGGACGTAGTACATGCCGCAAGGCTCGAGTTTCGCCACCTCCTCGAGGCCCGTCAGGTAGCTCAGATAACCTTCCGTGGCCGCGTCATCGGTGATGTCGCCCTGCAAGAGGTTGCTCATCATCTCTTGGAAGATCGGCGACTGGTTGTCGCGCAGTTCCGGATACAGCCAGTTCTCGGGCCACAGGAAGACCTCCATGTTGGCCTGCCAGAGCCGATAGCGTTTCATCCACAGCCATTGGTTTGCATCGATGTCGCTGGGCGAGATCTCCGGCTCGAGATTGCGCACGATTCGCTCGATGAAGAGCTGTACCGCCGAGAGCGCCAGCCGGATGCGCGAGGTCTCGACCGGCGGCTGAGTCTGCGGATCGATCAGGAAATACTGGAATAGATCATCCGCGGTGCTGATCTGACTGGCGTTCGCCGGGATGAAGGTGAGCGCCCAGCCGGTGGGGAGCGAGGCGAGCGCCCCGGCGCTTAAGGTCACCGTGTTGCCGGCGAGGGCCGTCACGGTCGTGCCGGGGGCGAGGCTGATCCCCTGCACGCCCATGCCGACGGTAAGTGCGGCAGCACTGGCGACCGTGACGCTGGTCGCGCCGGTCGCAGCCGCTGCGCTCGTCGTCTGCTCGATGAGCGAGGCTTCGTACGCATCGCCCATCTGCTGCAGGATATAGGCGAGCAGGGCATCACGCTGTGCGATGCGCATCGTGTCGTTGAGGGGGCGAACGGCCGTCAGCCAGTCCGCTTCGGCATAGAGCGCGCGCAGTGCCGATTGCAGCGCGCTCACCATGCCGGAGGTGGGCGCATTGCTGATCCCGGCGATCAGGGTCGTGGCGGTGACGCGGCACGTCTCGACGATGGTATAGGCGTCGTAGACGCGCCGGAAGTTTTCCACATCGCAGAGATTGCCGGCGCCGAGGGTACCGAAGAACTGGGTGAGCAGGGCATTCAGGGAATCGAGCGCCCACCCGGTGAGACTGAGGAGTGCCGACTGGCTGGCTGGCACGGGCGTTGTCGGATCGGCGAGCGGCGTGTCGGTGTTGGGAAGCATCGCCGCCGGGTTCTTGAGAACCGCGAGCAACCGCTCATCGCTCGGCGAGAGCGCCTGCTTGATCCGGGCGTAGTCCAACAGGGCGGTGAGCACGTTGCAGAGTCGCCCCGCCGTCACGAGGTCCGGGTGCACCGGATCCCAGGCGATGCCGAGGGAGTTGAGCCAGCCGTGCCCGAGGTCGGGTGCGGCCTGGTCCACGACGGGGAAGGGTGTGACGGTGCCATCGTGCGCGTGCGTCGTGGTGGCGGTGAAGGTCGTGGGCGGGGTCACCGCTGTGACCGTGACCGTTTCCTGCGCGCTACCGCCGTCGATGACCAGCGCCGAGCCGACCGCAATGTTGGCGAGCGAGGCGGGCGTGAATACTGCGTTGGCCGCGGCGGCCATCGCGGTCGGGTTGGTCGTGTTGACGGCGTTGCTCGGGTAGGTATCGAGGTAGGCCATCTCGTCGGCAGTCAGCGAGAGCGAGCTCGCGAGTGAGGCGGCCATGAGGAAGCGTCCGTAGGTCGCGCCGAGTCGGCTCACGAGGTTCCAGGGGTAGAGATTTCCACCGGGAATAGGCTGCCAGCCGGTACCGAGGCTTTCCCAGCTCACCGCGAACGTGGTCTTGATGGAGGTGGCGGTGAGCGTGATCGGAGTGAGCACGCCCGCGGTCAGCGACACCGGACCCTGGTTGCGCCACAGGCCTCCGGAGGCCGCAAGGGTGACGGGGCTGCCGTCGATCTCGAGTGCCACGGTGGCGCCAGCGTCGGCGGCGATGGCGAAGTCATAGAAGCCGTTTTGGGGCACCGTGAGATACCCGCTCCAGACCGCGGCGATGGGGGTGGCGCTTGCCGGCAGCTGACTGCCGGCGGTGTAGGTCTCTGTGGCGCCCGCCGATACCGAACAGATGAGCGCGAAGGTGTTATTGGCTCCGGTCGGGGCGGCACCGCCGATCGCGACCACGGCGCCGCTGCTGCTCGCGGAGACCACCTGGTTCATGGGCAGGTGACTCACGGGGTCGACCGCGGTCGCGGCATTGAGGGTGGCAGCGATACTGGCCGCCAGGATCGGCGCCGAGGTATCGGTGGCCGAAACCTGATAAGGAATCGCGACGCCGTTGATCGAGGTAGTGAGCACGTCGTTGGCCTTCGGAGCGCCGCCCACGGTCGCGGTCTGCACGTAGGAGAGCGGGGCGACGTAATCAACCGTCTGATCCGGCGTCGCGGTGGGGTCGTTGCCGAGGAAGAACTGCGCCGTGAGGCCCGTGTTCTCGAGCGCCGTGAGATCGGCCACGGCCGCCAGAGTGGGGTCCGCGGCGGCGTGCACGATGGTCGGATCCTGCAGCAGCTCGGTCGCGAAGCTCGGATCGCTCCCCACGGAGGCGGTGATCTCAGCGAGCGCCTGTTCCTGCTTGCGCTCCCGCTTGAGCGTCGGAAGGAAGTTGCTCAGGAGCGTCGTGCGCTTGGTCTGGACGGGATCGCTCGAGGCGACATAGGCCGCGTAGAGCGGCTGCAGCTCCGGGTAGGTCGCGAAGAAGGGCCCCACCGCCTGAGCGCTCGCGGAAGCGAGGCTCGCCAGCCCCGTACCGAGCGTTGGATCGTTCACGATCGGGAACCGGGTGACCGCTCCGTTGTGGGCCTTGACCGTGGTCGCGGTGAAGGTGGTCGGAGTGACGGCCGTTACCGCCACGGTCTCCTGTGCGGCGCCGCTGTCCAGGGTCAGGACGCTCCCGACCGAGATATCGGTCATTGAGGTCGGAGTGAACGTCACGTTGCCTCCGGCCGCGACGTTGTCGGTGCTGTCGGTCGTATTGACGGTCAGGAGAGCCGTCAGGGCGGCTAACGTCGCCGGATCCAGGTACCCGGCGAAGCTCAGCTGCTTGCTGAGGTCGTCGTAGCCAAGCCGACCGCCGGAGGCGCTGACGACAGCGGGCGGAAGAGTTGCCTGACCGGCCGGGTTCGAATAGGGGATGGAGGTCGAGAAGGTGTTGTTGAGGAGCCCAAAGAAGAAGTCCGTGGCGGTGCTTCCATAGACGAGCGTCATCAGGCTCTGGGCGATGGCGCCGGTCGGGTCGTCCTGCAGGGCGAACTGCGCTTCGACCGCCGCGAAGTCGGCGCGCAGCGCGAGCGCGAGCGCGGTGATGTTCGCGAGTGGCGGCGTTGCCTTGCCGCTCAAGTCCTGGTTCCACATGAGGTAGAGCGCCTGAACCGGCTGCAGCCCGACGGTCGACAGGGTCTGCAGCAGGCGGATGAAGCGGATGATCGGCGGCTCCGCCGGCGCGGTGGTCGCCGGATCGAGCGGGGCGAAGGGATCGAGCCCCGTGAACTCCCGCAGGCGCAGGAACTCGAGGACGCTGATCCCCAGGGTGTGCGCCAGCCAGCCATAGCGAAAGAGCGCGCTGACGTTGACGAGGGTGAGCGGGGTGCTCGCCGTGAACCCGAGTGCCTGCGCGATGAGGGTGAACTCCGCCCCCGTCAGGTTGCACGCGGCGCAGAGCAGCGGCTCGTGACCAAACAGCGTCTGCGTCAGGTCGACCAGGAAGTCGCCGTAGCCATCATCCGCAAAGGGCGGCAGCATCCGCCCGGCGCTGTAAGCGCCGGCGGCGACCGACACATCGAGTGTGAAGGAGGTCGTGGGGCTCGCCGCGGTGAGGGTGATGACCGGGCCGGCCGCGGCGGCCGACACCACGGTGTTGAGGGGGAGGTTTGTGACCGGGTCGGGGCTGGTCTCGGCATTGACGCTGGTGGCGATCTTGGTCGCGATCGTTGCGAGGGTGTCGCCGGCGACCACTGTGTACGTGATGTCGAAGCCATTGATCGTCGTCGTCAGTACAGCGCCCGCGGGGAAGGTACCGGTGAGCGTGGCCGTTTGTGAGGCCGCGAAGGCTCCTGCGACGGTATAAGTCTCCGCGCCCGCTGAAACAGCGCCGGACACCGAGAACGCGGTGGCCGGGTCGATTGGAGTACTGGCAATGACCGTGCCGGCACTCATGGCCTGCACCAGGCTCCCGATTGGCAACTCGGTGCTCGGATCGAGCTGCACGGCCGTACTGATCGCGTTCGCGATGCTGGCGGCGAGTTTTGCCGTCGTGTTGTCAGCGGCGACCGCCGTATAGGAGACCGGCACCGAATTGATGGTGGTCACGAGCGTGTCGCCGGCGGCCACGCCGCCCGTGACAGTCGCCTTGTACCCGGCCGCCACCGACGCGCCCACGGCGTAGCTGCCGGCACTCGCGGGTGTGTAGCCACACGTGAGCATGAACGGCGCGCCGGCATTGGCCGCGAGTAAGCTCACGACCCCCGTCGCGCTCGAGGAAGCGACCACCAGGCTGTTGAGCGGAAGACCCGAGAGCGGATCCTGGGCAGTCGTCGTATTGATGGCGCTCGCGATCGCCGCGGCGATCGAAGCGGCGGTGTCGCCCGCAACGACGGTATAGGGGATAGCGATCCCCTCGATTGTCGTCGTCAGAACATCTCCCGCTTTGCTGGTGGCGGGCACGCCCACGGTCGCGGTGCGGGAGATGGCGGAGGTCTTGGCGGCGGTGTAGGTCTCGCTCGCTCCGGCGGAGAGGCTGCACGCGAGCGTAAAGCCTCCCTTGACCGTAATGACGGCGGCATTGCTCGAAGCCCAGAAGAGCTCGTTGAATGCGACACCTCCGGGATTGAGCGCCGTGGTGCCCGGAACGATCGTTGTCGTGGTGTTGATCGAATTGGTGATTGCGGTCGCCACCGAGGTGGCGGTCGCGCCTGCTGGGGCGGTGTAGGTGGGGATCGCTACCCCGGCGATCGTGGTTTGGAACTGGTCCCCCGTATTGACGGCGTTGCCGACCGTCAGGGTCTGCGCCCCCGGATCCTGCTGCAGCAGCGTGGGCGTGAGGAACATGCGCTGATAGAGGGGCTGGCTGCCGACCGTGCCGATCGGGGCCCAGCAGGCGAGCAGCTGCTCGAGCGCGGCATCGGCATTGAGCGACAGACGGTTCATCACCTGGAACAGGAACCCGGTGCGCAGCAGCAGCACCTGGAAGCCGGCATCGAGCAGCGGCCGGTTGGTCGCATCATTCGCCGGGTTGCTGGGGCTGACCGGCAGGTCGGCCGCCGGGTAGAGTGCCCCGAGGATCGCATCCGTCTGCGCGATGGTGACCGTATCGTCGCTGTCGCCGAGAAGCGGCGCGAGCTTCCCCCAGAGGCGAATAAAGCGGATGAGCTTGATGAGATCCGTCGACGTGAGGAGGTTCTGCGTGTTGTCGGGGTTCGAGTAGCGCAGCTCGAGCGCTGCGCCCGAGCAGTCATCGGCGCTCCCGGTGGGATTGCTGATGGTGATGAGATCCATGATGCGCGGGTAGATCTGCGCGCTCGTGACCCAGGCGACCACCGCGTCGTAATCCCCCGGGGAGGAGCCGCCGTACTGCGTCGCGTCGAGCCCCGCCGGCAGGGCGTTCTTGAAGTCCGTGGCGATCGAGGCGGGGGTTCCCAGGGTGTCGTGCAGCGTCTTCAGCGTGCTGAAGGGGGCGTTGAGCTGCTGCAGGCGCGGGATGAGGACCGCGTCGGGATTGATGAAGCCGGTCTCAAGGATCGCCACGATGTCGTCATAGGAGACGCCCACCCGGCGCGAGAAGTCCTGCAGGCTCGAATTCTGTAACGTCGCGAGCGCTGTGGCATTGGGTAACCCGTACAAATCACCGAGCTGCAGCGTCGAGTCCGTGAAGACTCTCGCCTCATCGCGGGAGATGCCGAGCTGCTCGATGAGGATGTCGTTCCAGCCGTAGCTGGTCGGCGTTGCCGTGTTGGTGAGCTGATCGCCCGAGCGCAGCGCAATCATCGCATCGGGGAGCGCAACACCGAGGTTCTGCAGCTGCAGCCGCAGCAAGCCGAGCGGCCGGTTGAAAGGCAGCGGCGGCGGGAAGAAGACTCCCTGCAGGTGGGTGTAGGCGGCATCGTTCACGTACTGCGGGCTCGCGAGGAGCTCAGCGGACGTAATGGTGTCGCCGCTGTCATGTCCCTCGTAATTGGCGAGCGACAGGCCGTTGGCCACGAAGTACTCGAGGGTCTCATTCACGATATCGATGTAGGGGAGGGCGGTATTGGTGTTCGCGCAGGTGAGGGGCAGGTACTGAAGGTCCGGGCGGCGCGTGAAGAGCACGTCCTGCGGGTTCTCAAAATTCGTGGTCGGCGAGGGCTGATCGATATAGTTAAGAAGGTTGACCAGGTAGGCGGCGGGACTCAGAACCGATCCGCAATCGGAGCAATTGCAGTAGTCCAGTGAGCCGAACAGGTCTTCGAGCGTGGCGTAGGCCGCGACCGGGTACGACGGCGGTGCCGGTGGCGTAAAGCCGTACTTCACCGGACTCGATCCGCCCCAGTTCGGTGCCTGGCGGGCATTGCCGTAGGCGGCAAGAATGCTGAGCGTCGCGCCGGTGACCTGACGCGCGCGTCGGTGAACCGCTGCCGCCTTGTCGGAGCCCCCGAGCTTACCGGAGAAGGCCCGCTGGAATCCCGCGGAGTCGTAGCGGTTGATCGCAAAGGCTGAATCAAGGTTGTGGCGCAGCAGCACTCCCATGCTCGCATCGTCGGAGGTGAGCTGGTAGACGCGCTGCAGCCGCTTGATCTCCGTGACGACCGCGGGATTTTTGACGGCGATGTTGGTCCTCGCGATGAAGGCCTCGACCGGCTCGACGCCGATCGCGAACTGGTCCTGGTAGGTATTGAGGAAGCTCGTGACGTCACTCACCGTTCCGCTCGCGGCCGTGGGAATGACGCCAAGGCGCACCTGGTCGGAGAGCACAGCGGTCGGATGGGCGATGCGCACCTGCGCGGCGAGGACCTGCGCGTAGTTCAGGCGCTGTGCGTCTCCGGTACCGGGAACGCCCGTGGGAATCGAAGTGCCAATGAGAGGAACCCATTTGGCCGGGTCGTAGTAGCCGCGCGTCGCCAGCTCGAGCGTCGAAGTGGGCGCGTTCTTTGATTCGGCGTTCAAGAAGGCTGTGACCAGCGGAGCGTTGTTGGCCGTCAGGTAAAAGAGCTGCCCCAGGAACTGCAGCCGCTGCGTAGCGCTGGCCCCAAACGCCTGGGTCGCCGCCGGCCAGAAGGCGCTCCAATTGTCGCGGTATTGGCTGGCGAGCTGAGCGAACTGCTGCTGCTGCGGGCCAGTGAGCGTCGTCGCCCCGAGCATCTGTTGGAGCGTCGACAGCCCGGTGGGCGAGGCCGCACCGAGCGAATAGTTGGCGCTTAGCGCCACAAAGGAGTTGACGGCGACCGGAATCTGCGCGGCCAGCGACTGCGGAATGACCCCTTGCGCAACCGCCCTCGTCCAGATGTTCTGCACGGTCGAGGGACCGAGGTTGTAGACAGCATCGGCATTCGCCGGTACCCCCGCACGAAAGAGCGCGTAACAAAACTCGGCCGCGAGGGCCGGGGCTAGCGCGGGGGCAGCCGGAGCAGGAGCCGCAGGCGCGGCAGCTGCTGCGGCTCCGGCCGGCGGTGCGGCGGCTCCGGGTGCGGCCGGGGGAGGCGCACCGGGGGCCGCGCCCGCAGGTGCGGGAAGCAGCGCGGCTTCGCTGAACTGGGAGGCGAGCGCGGCGAAGGCCACCATGCGCGCATCCCACCCGCCCTTGTTGGCGAGGAAACTGACGTCCTGCTGGTCAGCGCTCTCACGCAGTGCCGAGAGCTTCCCCGGAAAGAGCGCCCCGATGTTCGCCGCGAGACTTTCATACTCACTCGGCAGCCCGGCGGCCGTCGGCGGCAGATTGACATTAAGTGTCACAGTGAGCGGGGCGCCGTAGTGCACCAGCGAGCTGGCGAGCAGCTGCTCACCGCTCAGCGCTCGCACTTGGAGATCGGGCTTGGTCTTGTGGCGTGCCGTGAGGTAGACAGTCGGGATCACGACCTTGAGCGAGTAGCTGCCGTCGCTCCCAGTAATACCCGTGGTGAGGGTCTGATCGCCGCCGACATTCTTATCCACGAGCTGCAGATTCAAGGCGCCAACGGCGGCATGGTTGGGACTGCTCACCGTGCCGGTCACAACATAGGTACTCCCCGTGATGACCGTCGAGAGGGCCGCGGCGGTCGCGGCGTCGACAGTTCCCGTCGCCGGCAATCCCTGCGCCGCCAGGAACTGTTCGACCGCCGCGAGCGTCCCCGAGCCAAAGCGCGACGCCTGTTGCTCCTGCGCAGGAACCGAGTAGCCGAGCTGCGTCAGTTCGCCGTGCAGGGTTGCGACATCGCTCCCGGTTAGCCCCACCGTGAGATCGCGTTGCTGGAGATTCATCTGGGCTCCCAGAGCGTGCCGGAGGCTTGGCCCCGGCACGCGCGTTCAAAACAGTGATTTCAACTTGGCCACGGCCGCCTCGCCGATCGCGATCGGTGTCGATCCGACGGTCACGATGGCTCCTGCCACGAACGAGCCGGTCTCGCCGACACCGTGGGCCTTGAGGAACTCCTGCGTGTCGATGCCGTGCTGCGAGGAGTACTCACTTACATTCAGTTTCTTCTCGATGTACTGTCCGGCGAGGAGACCGCCGCCACCAGCCATGGCAATTGGGTTGTCGGTAGCGAGCAGCGTGTTGGCCACGAGACCAATTCCAGCGTCGACCTTCTGCTCTGTGCCCTTGGCAGTCGCGAGTTCGAGGGCCGAGGTGGCAATGCCCAGGGGTCCGGCGACCTTACCGACGACCTTGACAACGGGAGCGAGTGGTTTCAGTACCTTGATGACGGGAGCGGCGGTCTTGAGTACTCGGGAACCCGCGGCGAGGACCTTCTCAGCCTTCGATACCTTTCCGACGGTCTCGATGGCCTCGGTGACCTTGGTGCCCTTACTGACGAGCTCGCTCACTTCTCCGGCTTCGGCTACCTTTGACGCCGTGCCTGCGGTTTTCTCAGCCTCGACGACTACTTCGGCGCCGGGGGTCAGTTTGGACGCCTTCACAGTTTCCAGCGGCGATCCGTGCACCGCATATTTGGGGTCTATCGTCCCGCGGCCATACTTGAAATCCGTAATGCGCTCGGCATATCCGCCGGAGATACTCTGCCCCTTTGAGAGCGTCTGTCCCTCTTTGGTGACGAGGACGTCTAAGTTGTGAGCTCCCTTGGGGCCTCCGGGACTAACCCCGATGCCTGTGACGACGCCGCCCTCGACTCTCACGTCCGTGTAGATTCGCTCCGCGCCCTTAAATTTGGCGTCTTGCAGTGCTTTCGCGACGCCTTTCAGCTTCCCATGCGCAGCGGTTCCGAAGGGAGATGCGGACCGCCAGTTGAATGTGGGGGGTAGAGCCTTGCCAGCCTCAAAGCCGGCTTGAGAGTGCATAAAGGTGAGCAGGTCGGAGATGTCGTTAGCGGCGGCAGTCGGCTGCATGCCCGTCCTGTCGACTAACTTGACCGGGTTATCCGCCGCAAAGGCGTAGAGGTTCGCGCCACCTCTTAGTCCGATCGGGTCCGCACTGACCCATCGCCCGAGCCACGGCGCGCCGTATCGGGCACCGTGGTAGTAGAGATCGTTCTCCGTGTCACGCTCCCTGTCGGAGTAGCGATAGCGCTTCGGTGTGTCGGTCTGGCTCTCCACGGCTTGGTACGAGGTGCTGCCGAACGGGAAGTACTCTTCGTACGAAATGATGTCAGCCTGATCGCCGAGCTCGAGGACGGCGGAACCGAGATGATTGCCGTACTGATAACGCACGAGTTGCTGAGGCGCAGGATCGGTTCCCGTCGTGCGGGTCTCGATGAAGGCGATGGGATGAGGTCCGGCGTCGACGTGCAGCGTCTCGCGCTCCAGCGTGATGGTCGTGCCATCCGCAGCGTACTCGCGGTAGAGCTCGATCGCGCCGAGATAGATGCGCTCGAATTCGCGCCGGGGGTTCTGCCCGGCGGCGGCCTGTGAGTCCGTCGCTTTGCGGATCCGGTTGCCGCCCGCATCGTACGCGTAGAACGAGGTTTCCGGTGCTCCGGAGGTGACCACCTGGCGGGTCGTTGATCGCAGCCGGTCATCCTCGTCCCACGCGAGTACCGGCAGATGCGGCATCCGGACCATGCTGCCGTGGGGATCGTACTGGTAGACAGCGCTGTAGGGGCCGCCGGCCGGATCTCCGGGGAGGCTCGTCGTGGATAGCCGGTTGGACGTCTCGCCAGCAACAATCTGCGAGGCCTCGCTGTAGGTGTAGTTCTGAGTCCAATTGCCCGAGCTCACGTTGTGAGCCAGCTTCTGCAGATTGCCCACCGGATCGTAGGTGTAGCTCTCCGTGTAGAGCCCCATCGCGTTGCCGTCGCCGGGCTGCGGGAGACCCGCACGGAAGGAGTCGTCGCTGCTCACCTGCTGAGGCGGAAGTAGCGCGCCGGCGTTCTGGCCCAGATGCTCGCGCCCTGCCGAGGCGATCAGGCGGTAGAGTGGATCGTAGGTGTAGTCGCTGGACGGCTCGACCCGCTGATTGCGGAAGAAGATGACGTCCTGCGTGTCGGCGTAGTCCCGAATACGGGTGATGTTGGCGACGGGATCGTAGTAGTAGGCGAACTCCTGTACGGTCTGCTCATCGGCCGCGAAGGAAGTGGGTCGGTTGGTGGTGAGATTCGTGAGACGAAACGTCAGCGGGTCGTAGGTGTAAAGGGTCTCGACACCGTTGCCGAAGCTGAGCGAGAGGCGCTGGCCGCGAGCGTTGTATTCGATCGAGCTGACGGCGAGGCGATCGGCCGTCGCCGGATCGAGGAGCGTGGTCGGAGGAGTGGCCTCCTGGAGCCATACATCCACCTGCACCAGCATTGCGCCCTCGTCATAGGCTGGACGTATGACGTCCGGGCGCATCGTGGCGTTGTGGGGTGCCACCGCCTGGATCTGCCGGTTAAGAGCGTCGTACACCGTGTTCCCGACAAAGCGGTCTCTCCCGCCGTCTCCGCTCGGGATGAGTCCTGCCCCCACGGCTGCCGCATCGAGCGCTGCGCCTGACGTGAGGGCGGCCAATGGAGTCCAGTCGATCGCCTGGTGATAGTCGGCTGCCAGTTGACGGGTACTCGAGAGCAGGTTTCCCTTGAAGTCGTATTGTGTGTTCTCGAGATATCCGGTCATGTCGTAGTGCCGGAATACGCGGCCGCAGAGATTCGCCGGAGCTTGTCCCTCGCCGTAGATCGTCAGCTCGATGAGAATCTCGGCAGCACCTCCGCTGCTCACGAAACGCCTGGTCGGCCGTTGCGCGGCGTCATAGACGAGGCGGAAGGCGTGCCCGCGTGCGTCCCAGGCACGGATTGGGTTTTTTGCGACGTTGTTGAGAGCGCGGCGCGCTCCCGCTTCGGCACTCACGCGGTAGAGCTGGTTGCCGGCCATATCCATGCCGGCGAGGTACTGAAAGCCCCCACCGCCGAGCGCCGAACGGAAGCAGTTCTCTTCCAGACGCCGCCCGAATGCATCGAACACCGCGAGCGGCTTCCCCTGGGCGTCGTAGGCCGTGCGGCTCGCATAGCGGTTCCCGCCGCCATTGTTATCGACGGCGAGGCAGGTCCGGCCCAGCGCGTCGAAGTGTGAGAAAGCGGGTGTTGCGGCGTGCGCGGCGGCCTTCTGTGCCGCATCCTGTTGCGCGGCCTGCGCGTCGGCGGTCGCGCCGTACGTGCCGCCGATCCGCAGGTTGTACCAGGAGGTGAAGGGTCCGGTTCCGAGGCACCGCTCAAAGTAGTTGCCGACGTCCGCATCGGTGCGGGGGTCGGCAATCAGCACCGTGTCATTGCTGTCCCAGGTCTGGTGCATCCATTCATCGAAGACCACCTTTTCCCAGGTGTTGTCGGGATGCAGCGTCGCGACGACCCGGTGCAGCGGGTCGTAGAGCATGACGGTGCTGACGCCGATCTGCGCCGCGAACTCGAAGAGGTTGGTGGATGAGAAGAACGGCTCGTAGCGCCTGACCGGATCACCCTTGTTGTTGAAGATCGTCCAACCGGAGCCCGTCCAGCGGGTGGGAAGCACAGGGCCGCCATCCGTCACCGCGCCCGGAGCGACCCGCACCTTGCGCTGGATGTCACGGCCCAGGCCGTCGCAGTAGGCGAAGAGAAACTGATACAGCGTCGTGGTGGGCGTGCCGCCCGGACCGGCGGTCGCAAGATCCGACACGTGCGTCTCGCGAGCGAGCGTATACACCGCGACCGGGGAAGGTTGCGCTGCGCCGCTCGTGCGCTGATAAGCGCCGAGATCCCGAATGATGCGCGTCGTCGCGTTGCCGAGCAGTACCGCCGCGCCCGAGATGGGATCCGCGAATTGTGCCGCGATCATCGGGTCGTCGAGATCGGTGACGTAGCCCGTCAGCGTGTCGCCCACGTTCTGGCCGGTCTTTCCCATGAGCGCAGTCGCGGTGACGAGACCGAGCGCATCGAATGCCACCGCGGAGGTGTTGCCATTCGGGTCGGTAATCGATGTGGGCTGCAGGACACGGTAGTCGTTGCCGACGCTGATGACGTTGTTGACCGGATCTGTGGTCGTCACCGGAAGCAGGTTGTAGGCGTCGTAGCTGACCCGGCTGATGGCGCCAAACGGATCCACCGCACGACGCGGGAGGAAGAACTGCGTCAGCGCGTTGGCGAGTTCCTGCGCGGGAGTGTCTGTGTCCCCCGGGGAGTAGAACACCTGACCTGACGGTAGCCACCAGCCGGTCTCGCCGGGAAGCTGCAGGTACGCGCCCTCAGTCAGGGTCGCGGGTGGCACGAGCGTGCCAAAGATGGCCGACAGGAGGCCCGGGGTGAGGGAGGCGGTGTACGAGTCCGCGGGTATGGCTTGCGGCTGCAATACGCCGAGCGCTAGCGTCGAGGTGAGGTCGTCGCTTCTGTAGAAAATACGGCCCTGACTGACGAAGCGACGCGTGAGCGCGGCCGCCGGGGTTCCGCTCCCGTCGACGTCCGCACCCGGAATTGCCTCGTAGGGCACATCGTGCGTGCCGCTCCACGCCGTGGGCCAGATCCCTCCTGTTCCATCGAGCTCATCGAAGGTGAAGAGGCTGGTGATCCCGGTGCCCTTGGGCGAGGGTGCTACGCCGGTGATTTCCGCGACGTCGCTTGCGCTCGGGAGCGGTGCGCGGCAGCTGTCGGGCCAGGTGGCAAGATCGTCGATGGCGTTGGTGTATATATGCTCGGTCGCCACGATGTGCAGCCGGGTCTGGTCGTAGGCGAGCATCGACTGGAAGGTGGCCGAGAGCGTGGGTTCCGGAGGAGCATAGCCGGCGCGGCGTGGATAGCCGACCGAGACGGTGCGCGTCGGATTGCCGTAGACATCGGTCTCGAGGGTGAACTCATGGCCGACCCGCGGGTCGTCGGCGCCGCGCTCGTAGTGGAAGGCAATGGACTCGCGCGGGTGCACCAGGAACACGGCGTGAAGGTTCGCGCCCATGTTCTGCAGGCAGACGATCGTGAAGTTCTGCTCGGTCACGGTGTAGGGATTGCCGGCACTCGGCGAGCCGTCCTCCGCATACACTTCGATGCGCAGCGCCTGCCCCTTCAGCGCGCGATACGCCTCCTGCACCTCGAACGCGTTGAGTCCGTCCGGGATGACCGTGTCGGGCGGGCGCATCGCGGCGGCATCCGCCGCACGGCCCGGCGCGCGGAGTGCGGGCTCGATCCAGTACTCGCTCAGATACTGCTGGGAGACCGTCTGCGCCTCAAGGAACACTCCGGTGTGATACCAGGTCCGGGTCAGGCTGGCAGGGGACCAGGACTGCGAGTCCCAGTTGACGAAGTCGCCGTCGTTGAACGCGGAGTCGGCACGGTATTCCTCTGTGTCCCACTGCTCGACCATCCCGAAACCGCGAAACTCGCGCTCGTAGCCATCGAAGTAGCCGTGGTGGTAGGCGTAGCGGGTGACGAGTCGGTTGAGCCCGATCCAGTCGAACACCTCGACCCGCTCGACGACGTGCACCGGGAAGGGCAGGCGTGTGGCCCACGGTTGCCCGGCAATCGCATCATCGAGATAGAAGCGCGTCGAGGGGACGTAAGTGACGCGAGTCTCGGCTCCGAGATTGTTCTTGACCCCGACGAGCAAATGGGGTTTTTGACCGCCCATGAGATCGACGTAGCGCAGCGGGGCGGGGCACTCAGCCGGGAGCGGCGAGGACCAGACGAGGCATGCGGTCCCTGTGCCGAGCAGATCGATCACCTGCACCGTGCTCAGGCGATCAGCGGACGGAAAGACGCCGATCGTGTTGGCCGCCGACCACGAATTCCCCGACTGGTTGTACCAGGCGCGCACCCCGTCCTCGCCGATATAGAGGAGGTCCGCGGACCCGGTGCCGTCGATATCGGCGAGCCGGATGCGATGTGGGTCGAAACGCTCCTCGTTGTCGAAGCGCGGCGCGCTGTCCATGGTCACTTTGGCGCCAAAACGGCCGTAGCCTATGTTCGGCCAATAGCAAGTCTCTCCGTTGCGCACGCGGACGATGTCATTGAGCCCATCCCCCGTCATGTCGGCGATGAAGATGGTATCGGTGCCGTCCGACAGCACGACCTTGGGTCCCTTCTCCTCGTCCCACGGTGTGCGCACCTGCTTCGCGACGTCGAAGCCCTCTTCCCCGAGCGAGGTGTGGAAGGTGAACAGTCCGTCCTCGGTGATGAGCACATCCGCGAGCCCATCGCCGGTGACATCGATCAGCTTGACGTTGGGATCATCCCAGTCGATCTGTGGCAGGGAGCTGAAGGCGTGGAAGGGCTCGAAGTCCTCGTCCTGGGTGCGCTTGTAGAAACCGGGATCGGGCCCCGAGAGCGCCACGACATCGAGCTGACCGGCACCCGCAAGATCGAGGAGGCGCTGGGATGGGCTGATCTGGGTACTCGCCGGGAGCGCGACCACCGACTCGAGCGGTCCGAAGCGCGCGCGCGCCGCCAGCGTTCCGTCCGGCTGCGTCTCCAAGTTGTTGGCGCTCAGGTTGCGCTTGTAGAGCCAGCTCGAGCCCGTGTCATTCAGGATTCCGGACAGGCCCTCGCCATCGAGATCCACCCACTGGAAGCGCGATCCGTCGAAACCCTCAGGGAGGTTTTCCAGACTGTCTGGGTCGAGCGTCAGCACGTCGGGCTGGATCTCCGGCTGGCTGTAGGTGAATTCGACCGCCGGCATGGAGCGCGCGACGAGTCCTAGGGTCGCGTCCTGGCGGTAACCGGTGAGCGTGGCTGAGACGAGAAACGTATAGATCGGGTTGCGCGGGTCGGTCGGAGTCTGCTGGTCCGAGTAGAGGAGATCGAGCGAGCGCACGAGGCAGTTGGCGCCAGCGGTGCTCTCGGCGGGGAAGTTGTTGAAGAAGAGGATGCGCTGCACCCGCCGATACGTGCGCACCTCGAAGCCGGCGCGATAGTTGGAGAACGGATCGGGACGCAGGGCCCACGCCTGATCGGGTGTGGGGGTCGGGGGCGTGGAGGCGTGATTGCCGTAATCGAGTACCACGGTAAACGCCCAATCAGTCGGAAGCGCAGTCGCATCTCCATCTGCCGACCAGTCGGGAAAGTAGGGCTGCTGATTGCCGTAACGGATCGTGTCGAGATAGATCTGCACGCCGCGAGTCGTCTTGGTGCGATTGGCCTCGTGCGCGCTCGACGTGTCAATGCCGGCACTGTCCTCGGCTAGGTAGCTGTAGAGCGTGAGGTTACCCTTGGTGTCCCAGCTGCGGCTGATGCACCAGGAGAAGATTTGGGTGGCATCGATGGGGTCGGCGATGCAGCTCGTCGCGTCCAGCCCATAGACTGTCGTGATGTTGTCGCGCGAGATGGTGCGCCAGTGGCTCACGCCGGTGGCACTCGCCTCCCAGCGCTCGATCCGAGAGAACAGGCCCTCGATGCGGGGACGATAAAACCACACTCGGAATTGAACGCCGTGAACGGTGCGGCTCGTGGTCTGACGCCCCCCGCTGGCATCCAGTATTGGCACGAGGTCGTCCTGTCCTGCGAAAATGAAGACGTCCGACTCGTCGCCATCGCAGAAGAGCGGCAATCCCTTGTCGGTTTTGCGCCTGATCTCGGGCAGGCCGATGCTCCACCCAAAACCGAACGGACCGTTCCCGGAACCCGAGCCGTACGCGAGCTTCAGTTGCAGCCCGACGCGCGCTTTGCTGAAGGGCAGCGGCAGGTCGAGTGTGCCGGTACCGGTGACCGCGTTAACCGCAAACTTCTCGCCGATGTCCCGGATCGCGCCGCCGCCTCTAGGGAGTGTGACGCTCGGGAGAGCCTGCGCCGCGCCCTTGCCGTCCTCCGGCTTACCCCTGTCCGGCGACGATCGCGCCTGTTTCTGCGGGTCGGTGGCGGGGGATTGCTTCTCGCTCGGCTGCGCGTCGGCGCGAGCATCGTCACGTCGCTGTGCCGGTGCGGCGAGCGCTCCGGAGCGATTGCGCGGGCGCGGCGCGGAACTTGCTGCGTTGTTGTTTTTCTCGGTGCGCTCGTCCACGACAGATCACCGACTGCTCTAACGGTCGCCCCGCGATCAGCGCGACATTCTCGCGCCAGCGAACCCTAACGCGTCAACATAAATCGTGCTTGTCAGGCAAGAAAATGCCCCGCACCCTGCGTTCTTGTGCGCCGCGCCATTGCCGCAGAGCGCAAGCCCCGCCGTCGCGATCCGGTTGCCCACAGCCTTGCCGGCAGGTAGACAGCGTTTCCCAGGAAAACGGATCGCCGTATGTAACCTCTGTCGGGGGGCGATGCTCGATCCCACCCAAATGGCAAAGGTGCAGTTCCAGCCGCGGACACGGCCTCCTAGTATCGAGCCCGATATTACTCACCGCCGTTGGGAAGGTTCATCGGTGAAGATCCCATAGGCCTCGGCGGAGGCAGCAACTGTTACGCCTATGTACGCGGAAGCGCGATTTCGTAGACAGACACGCGAGGCGAGGAGATTGTTACAGGCTGTTTTTCCGCAGCGGGGAATTCTGGCTTGCAGTTGGTGATGAACTACGAGGCCAATGCTGGTGATTGCGCCAGGCACTTAAGTGCGTTAGCGGCAATAGCGTACTCGGTGCCTTAGTTGTTGGAATGTTACTGCCGGGCTTCCCTGCGGCCATCGCGGCACCGGTGCGCTGCGTGATGGTTCGCTGACAGCAGGTGAAGTCGGGACGACATGGCTCGCCGTTGGAATGGGAATTGGAATCGAGTACGGAATTACAAGGAGTTGGACGGATTGATAGACGGGCAGTGCTTGATCCCCGCAGATGCGACTGGGCCCCCTGCGATGGTGAAATAGGGTTGCGTGCCTCGCGCGCAAGTATACTGTTCGCGCGCCGTCCTTAGTTCGCCGACGCAGCGAGACGACCAATGGCCGGATAACTATTAATAGCTACAGGAGGAGACTCGTGAAAAGGGTTCTTATGAGCGCATTTCTTGGGGCACTTCTGACGACCGGCAGCGCCGTCATGGCGGCGGGGTCCGACGCTGACCCCGTGATCGGCACTTGGAAATTGAATCTCGCCAAATCGACATTCGCAGGCATTCCGGCATATAAGAGCCAGATTCGCACCTACTCGCAGTCTGGTGCGGACGTAACCTTGAAGATGACGACTGTCAGCGAGAGAGGCAAGGAAACCACAACGCAAGCGACGTACAAATTGAACGGCAAGGACTATCCGTCGATGGGCAACCCTGATTTCGACAGCCTCTCAGGGGTGCGGATCGACACCGACACCGTCGAATTCACACTGAAAAGAGCTGGCAAGCCAGTAGGCAAGATCCGCCGCGCAGTCTCTAAAGACGGCAAAACACTCACAATCAATTACGTGATATCCAACGCGAATGATGTGCAAACAGCGGCACTCACAGTATTCGATAGACAGTAGCCAGGGGCGGCCGTTCGCTCAGCAGCACTCAACTTAACTCACGCCGCACAGCTATTCGACCCGGCGGCGAATTGGTATCGCGGCTCAGCTGCTAGAACACACCGAACTGCGCCTAGCTCAAGTCGCGGCGCGTGTGGGTTACAAGTCGGAATTTTCGTTGAGCCGGGCTTTCACTCGCGCTCGAGGCCCGTCGCCGGCGCAGTTCCGTAGGCGCGGACCGGGCTAGCGAGAGCTGACGCTCGCCATGCCGCCGTTCAGACGTTACGGCTTATGCCGGGGCGCCCCGAGGACATCCGAAGAATTCGCCTCAGAAGCGGATATTCTTAGGAGCCCGACCCTGGGGTGGAACACGATGGCTGGGACTACGATCGCCACGTTGATCACGAGCTCGGGTGGAAGCCACCGATAGAACGCGTTGAGCAGCAGGGCCACGCCCCCGACGCCGAGCGAGATGACCGCCTGTACAAGCGTGACTTGCGCGTCCTCAAACCGCTGAGTTAGCAGGTCAGTGAACTCATGCCACTCCTTCATGCGGTCTGCAAACGACTGACCCCTGCCAGGAATAGGAATCAGGTAGTAGACATAGGCAGCATTCGCCAATAGGAACAGGAACGCCATTCCAGCTGTCACCGACTCGAACGGAGTGACCCACGGAACTTGGTGGTCCTCAAAGAACAACTTGAGTTGGCTGAACGGGAACTGGAGCAAGCCGAGGCACACGATGATGGCTAAGAACCAGGTATACAGCCCCAGTTTCAGAATGAACCCAAGCTGTGTCTTTACAACCGCGAGATATAGGGTGACGGAGGTCGGCACAAACAGTAGCACCACCAAAGCAGTGGGCGGCGGTTTACCGGCGGGGGAGTAAGCGATAAAGGCATACCAAAAGACAACGGTGTACCAGAGAAGCACCGCCTCGCTGATGATCGGAAGGATGTCCTCCTTAAACATGAACGCGAACACCACCGAGAAGAGTGAAAGAACCATCAGTACGTGAAATAAGGGCTGGTACACGTGTTCGTGCTTGCCGGGAAACAACCCAAAAAGCCCTACTGCTACGCAGCCGCCGAGCTTCCCCCAGCTCCAGTCGCCACGCATCAGGAGTAACGCCTGTAGCGCAACGCCACATCCGAATGCAGTAATTAGGACAGTTCGTTCGTCCAAGGCAGCTCCCGGAAACTGCTTCTAAAATAACACTGCCGCCGGACGCTTTATGAGAAGCCGGCCGCAAAGCAGGCCCGAGGCGTGTCGACTCAGCCAAACGTGAAGTCGAACGCCTCGACGCCCGGACCGATGAAGTCGATATCGAACACTCGATCGGTAACAGGCCCCGTCTGGCGGCTCAGCTGGTACATGCGCGGCTCGGTCAGGGGTCAGTGCGACGCGCCGGGCGCAGGGTTTGTATACGACAAGGGAAGGTCTCACGCGGGCGCAGAGCATCGGACTCAGAGTCCGATCTCCTTTGCTTCGTGGAACGTGAATTGGCGCTCCGATGGGGCCGAATCAGTCCGAGCGCTGATGAGTTCGGCGGACGTCTGCGGAACCCCCTGGCGGCGGCGATCTACGGAATCCTCGCCACGGCGCTCATCGCCGGCGGCTTGCTGCTCGCGCCCGTGGCCATGAACGGCCACCTCCTGCTTGGGGCAATCGTGCTGCTGGCCCTCTGGTACGGGGCGCTCGCGCTACTGATCGGCACGCGCGCCATCGCCCACCGGTAGCTGTCCGGAGCCTCCGCCCCATGCAACGGACTGATCAGCGGCCGCGCGCCAGCGTGAAGTGATCCCGTCCATTTTCTTGGCTGATGGTATTCCGTCAATTGGGCTAAAGCAGCAGTTGCGCTCGCTTCCCGAGGCCAACGCCAGCTCGGACGCGGCCGCGCTAGCCGTCTCGCTCGGTCGGCATCAGGAAACAGGTCAGGACATCCGCACCCCCGCGGCACGCGCGTCGCTGTCATTCGTCCGAGTGTCTTTCCTAACGGAGTGAGTTCCGTAGGCGCCGAGTCAGTCTCATCAGACTGCCGATGCGGCATTTCCAGTGACCGCAATCGAAACAATTGCGACATCGACTGGTGGGCAATGCAATGTGGATATTATCAAGCACGAGCTGCACCGAGCCTGGCGAACATCTGCCTTTCGCTGCGGCGGAAGGGGCAGACTTGCGGCTGATTCGCTATAAGGTCAGTTAAACGCACTTGCCAACGAGCGTGACACGAAGTCTGACTGCCGGAACGCGAGCCTGGCAATGCGGATGAGTTCCATGGCCGAATTCCACAATCGGCCGCGAGACGGTGGAGAGCAATGCGGCCGACCGGATCGATGCGCACGCAGATCGGAACGCTGGTCATCGCGACGAGCGTCGTCCAGCTTGCCAACGGCTTCTTTGGCACCTTCATTTCCTTGCGGGTGGCCAGCGAGGACTTTGGCGCGACCATGGCCGGTCTGGTGCTCAGCAGCTATTTCGCGGGCTTCACTGTCGGCGCATTGCGGTGCGGAGGCATCATTGAGCGGATCGGGCACATCCGCGCCTACGCCGCATTCGGCGGCCTTGTGGTCGCCGCGACCGCGGCCATGCCACTCTGGGTTGGCGCATTCCCATGGCTGCTGCTGCGCGGGGTTATCGGGTTCGGCTGCTCTGGGATCTTCGTCACTACCGAGAGCTGGCTCAACGCCAAGGCCCAGTCGTCAGAACGCGGACGGGTCTTCTCGGTCTACATGGTCGGCACCTTCCTGGCCCTTGCGGCCGGACAGCTCATGATCGGCCGCGCCCAGATCGAGACGGCGACGCCATTCAATGTGATCGTCTCGCTGTTCGCCGTGGCGCTGGTCATGGTGAGCACGACCAGGGCCGAGCCGCCCCGGACGAACAGAGCGACGCCACTCCCGTTTGGCCAACTCTCGCGTGCGGCGCCCGTTGCGGTTGTCGCCTGTGCGGTCGGCGGGCTCGTCAGCAGCGCGTTCTACGCGCTCGTGCCGGCGTGGATGCAGGACGAGGGCATCCAGCGAGCAACGATCGCGCTGTTCATGCTGGTGGCCGTGCTCGGCGGACTTGCGTTTCAAGTCCCGGTCGGCTGGGTTTCCGACCGCTTTGACCGGCGCATCGTATTGGCCGCGCTCGGTCTCGGCTTTGCCGGCGCCGCCGTTGCTCTGGTGGTGCTGCCTCGCTCGCTGCCGATGGTCGTGACGACGGCGGCTCTCCTGGGCGGCTTCATGTCGACGCTTTACCCGGTCGGCGTCGCCTTCGCGCACGACCGCATGCCAGCCGATCGAGTGCTAGCGGTCAGCGGCAGGCTCATCCTGGTGAGCGGGCTCGGCTCGGTGATCGGCCCACTTGTCGGCACAAGCCTCATGAGCCGTTTCGATATTGACGGCGTCTTCTACTTTATGGCCGCCGCCGCAATCCTCTTGGCTTTCGTGGCCGCGGGCCAGAGAATGATCACAGCGCCCGCGTTGCGCCTGCCACGGCCGTTCAAGGTCCTGGCGCCGCAAGCGGCGTCACTCGCGCACGATCCGCTTGACTTCTCCGACGAACCCACGTCGCCGGACCCGACCGGAATCGCCTCCGATGAACGTTGATCCTCATGGCGGGGCCGGTGCTGGAGCTCCGGTGAGGTCCCACCGTGAAGGTGAGGATGCGTCCCTGCGCAGCGGCACGTCAGTGGTACAGCCAGCGAAGGACGAATGCCTAGAGCGGCCTTGGGGCCATTCGCGCTCTGATGCGTCATCGTTTGCGCCAGAGTCGAATCGTCGCGATCGACGGCTGTATATATCCGGGTGGGTCCGACTGCTCGCCGATCGGCTCGCGGCTCGTGATTGAATTCGTCGTCAATACTCCTGCGACGTATGGCGCAGAAAGGTTCGAGAGTACGAGGAAGCATCGCACGCTCGTTATGCCGGCTTCCGGGAAGTCGGCGGCAATCGGGATGCATTTCCCCTTGCCCGTAGCTGCGACGCCGGCGAAGACGCCTTCTGCATAGAAGTTGGTCTCCGCCGTAGAAATAGGGTGGCCATTTCGGTTGGACCTTGAGGGCTGCTTCGTCGATTACAGCCAGGTCATCGACGCAAGGCGCAACACCGCTGCTCGATATTCTGCTCTACACGGTGGGTGTCGAGCCGCCATCAATGCGGAAAGTCGTGCCGGTCATGAAGTCGGTTGGCGGGCTGGCTAGGGAGCAAACCGCGGCTGCAATATCCATAGGCCGCCCAAGCCTACTGACGCTCTGGTGCACGATGTTCTTGAGAACATACTGCTTGCCAAACTCAGGGTCGTCACTCCCTTGCCTTTGCGCGGTCTCGATGAAAAACCTGTCCAGTTGCGGTGTGTAGATCAGGCCGGGCATGATCCCGTTAGATGTGACGCCAGTTCCAGCCAGCTCCTTAGACAGGCTGAGGGTCACGTTGTTGAGCGCGGCCTTCGCGGCGCCGTAGGTCGGTAAATTCGCGTGTGGCGAGATAGCGTTTCGAGACGAGACTTGGATCAAACGCCCCCAGCCGCGCTCTTTCATCGCCGGAGTAAAGGCATGGACCAGTCGAACCGCGGCGATCGTGTTCTGATGGTAGTCGTCGATCCATTCCTGAAAGGGGGCGTCGAACCACGAGTCGTGGGACTCTTGAGTGGGATTGCCGACGTTATTCACGAGGATATCGATGCCGTCGAAAGCCGATTTAGCCCCCTCAATGACAGCATTCGATCCATCCTCGGTCGTTACATCGCCAAGAACAAATTTCGCCTCGCCGCCAACCTTTCGGATTTCCTCCGTAACGGCTGCTGCCCGATCCGAATTCCTGCCGTTGATGACGAGGCTGACACCTTCACCGGCCAGGACACGCGCGCATTGTGCACCAATCCCGGAAGTGCTCCCTGTGATAAGCGCACGCTTTCCTTTTTAACAACATATCCATTGCTTACTACCCTTTAGAAATGACGATTGGATCAGGGGATCGAAATAGTTGAAGCATGCAATCCCAGCGCTCCCGCAGCGCGCGCCAGATTTAACGCGGCGGCCGCCACGGAAAGATAACGGAGATCTTGGACGTTCATCGTCGCGCCGTCCGCCGAAGGAGCGCACGCCTTGGCGTGGCTCACTTCGCTCCAGGACCGAAACCTAAACCCCCGAGAAATAGGGTGGCCATTTCGGCTGGGCCTTTAGAGCTGCGTCGTCGATCGCAGCCAGGACCTCGGTGGGCAACGGACCTTCGGTCACGGCCGTGAGATTGTGCCGGAGATGCTCCAACGACGAGGCGCCGATGATAATGCCATCATTGCGCTCGGCGTTTAGCTGGGAGTGATGAATCAGCCAGCGCAGCGCCACGGAGATAGCGTCAAGACCATGGCCTTCACACGATCGGTGAATTTCCGCCAAGGCATCGAGATAGGCATCGTTCATATAGCGATCGCGATATAGCTTGCCTTGAGCAGTTGAGCTGTCGAAACGCGAGCCGGCACCTACCGCAGCGCTGTTGGCAAAATTCCTGCTGAAAGCACCGCCGGCCAGCGGATTGTAAGCATGGAAGCGGATGCCATAGTTGCCGAGGCACTTGAACAGTTCCGGTTCGACCGCACGTGTGATCGCGTTGTACATTCCTTCGTAGACGCTTGGACTTATCCATCCACGGCGCGCGGCTATTTCCGACGCCTCCGCCACTTGCCACGCGCTGAAATTGCTGAGGCCGAACTCCTCAAACAGGCCTTCGCCATGAAGTTCCTGGACGGCCGACAGCGTCGATTCGATCGGCGTGGCGCTGTCAGGCGTCACCAAATAGAAGATCTTGACCTTATCGGTCTTCAGGCGCGCCAGAGACTCCTTGAAGACTCGCTTCAGGTTCTCAGGTTCGTGGCCCCGCGTGTTTCCGGAATGAACGTGGCCGGGAATGTTTCCGGAGTGAATCCGCGTGGCGATGCCGAACCGTTCGGCGGCGCGGAGATCACCCAACATCTGTTCGCAGGTTCCATCGCCATAGACAGAGCACGTGTCGAGCTGGTCGTGGCCAAATTCCAAGACGGCGCGAAGCATTGCGTCTGCGGTCGCAGCGTCATGAACCCGGGCTCCGTACCCGCGATAGCCAAGGGTCATGGTGCCGAAGATGATGTTAGTGATGGGTGCTTTGGGCATTTCCAAACTCCTTGTCATTGAGTATGGCTGCACGCTAACTGATTTTGATCGTGGCGATAATCGAGATAAACTGACATGCGGTATCTAGAGAATCATGACAATGTACAAGAGCGGATTGGTGGAGCTTGAGGCTGTGGTCGCCATCGCCAGGCACGGAAGCTTCCGCGCGGCGGCCCTCGATCTGGACATGTCGCCGACAGCGATCGGCAATGCCGTTGCCAGTCTCGAGAGACGCCTTGGCGTTCGACTCTTCAACCGCACGACGCGTAACGTCGCCCTGACGAGTGCTGGCCGCGAGTACGTCGAGGCCATCGCACCGGCGCTATCGGACATCCGCAACGCGACCCAGGCGGTTGCCGATCATCGCCGTAAACCGACAGGCACATTACGGTTCAGTTGTTCGGTCGGCGGAGGACGCCGGCTACTGCTGCCCTTCGTCATCGAGTATCGTCGTCGCTATGGCGAGATGAAGGTCGAAATCGCCACCGAGGGACGGCTGATCGACATCATCAAGGAGGGATTCGACGCCGGGGTGCGTCTGGCCGAAGCGATTCCAAGCGACATGATCGCGATGCCGCTGGGTCCACATGCGCGGCACGTGGTGGTCGGGACACCACGCTATTTCGCCAAAAAAAGGGCCCGCCCCATCGTGCCGGCTGACCTCATGGATCATGAATGCATCCGCACTCGTTATCCGAGCGGCGCTCTCTATCGCTGGGAGTTTGAACGTCGTGGCGAAGCGATGAGGATCGATGTCCCCGGTTCCCTCACGCTCGATGAGCCCGATATGATCGCGCAGGCGTGCAGGGCGGGTATCGGGCTTGCCTATGTAGGCAAATGGATAGTTGCTGACGACATCGCATCAGGCAGGCTGGTCGAAGTTCTCAGTGAGTGGACGCCCGCGTATCCGGGATATTGCCTCTATTATCCGGGACGCCGCCACATGGCTGCGAGCTTGCGCGCCTTCATCGATCTGACCCAGAAGATTGTCTCGCGGAATCGCGCGAAGGCGTCTTAATGGATGTCGGACGGGCGGTCCGGCACGTTGGATGATCACATTCAGCTCGATCAACCCTTGAAACGGAATTCGACTTTCGGGGGATTGGCGAATTTCACGGATGAACGGCTGCTTCCGGATCGCGAATTCGAGCGGTCGGAGGACCACTGATGGCCGGAACCGGCCATTCCGCGCGTTGCTCATAGCTTGTAGTTTCGACGGAGTTCAGCCCGCGTCGCACCACACGACATGCGCACTGAGCGTGCACTAATGGCGGCACGTCAAACTCCAAAGTAATAGGAAGCGTCGAACCTAACACGTAGGCAACACCATTTACGTTCGCACGGAAGGCCCGTGTAAGCCATCACTTGATCGTGAGTGGGAGTTACCCGCCAGTTACCCGCACGACGCTTGTAACTCGTAAAGCCGTGGCGAAAAAGCAGGATGAACATTCGCTCGGCGAAGCAGCGGCTTACGTGCGCCGCGCGCGAATTCCACTATAGTGAGCGGCCTGAGGTTCGATGCGTCTTTTATTCGATCATCGCACATCCACGGGAAGACCGATCCACTCTCGATAGATGCGCTCCCGGTGAGTCAGCAGCGCACCGACTGATTCTCGCGAACTTTGTTGAGGAGTCCAGGTGTAGAGATCGCGCCAGAGTTCGTTCATCGGACAAACTTCCTCGGGCAGTGGCTGGACGAGCGCTGCAAACGCTGCCCAGCCAAGATCTAACGCGGTCAGGGTATCGCCATATAGAAACCTTCCGCCCGCAGAATGTCGCTCAACGAACGCCGCAACAATGTCTTCGCATCGTCTTTGGGCGGTTGAGTTGGTTACACGCGAATACCCATACTTGTCGGCCAAATAGTGTCCTATTCCTCGTTCGCGTTCACCATACCGAGGTTCGGTCAACAGTCTTTCGACCATCAGGAGTCGGCGATTCCACCCAAAGCCATCTTCTGCACACAGTTCAGCGAGGAAACCAATGATGGCGGCCCTGTCGCGGGGATGACTTGGTAGGAGCCTCGGTGCGCTTGTCATTCGCTCGGCAAATAGGATTTGATCGAGCCAGCTTGCCAGTGGGCGCTCAGAACCCGAAAACAGCACGGGTAAGGTCTCATGCCCGGTGGCCGCCTTCAGGTCTGCGAGCCCCCGCTTTGGATCGCGAGCGTCAATCAGCGCGAATGGAATTCGCTTGACGCGGAAGAGCGCTCGACATAGTTCCGACCACGGAGAAGGAATACCGTTTGAAACTGGCGCGATACGTAGACCAGCGGCCTTGAGACCTTGCTCAAGGGTTAGCCATTTAGCCATGGCATCGATGGTAGAGCACTCGTGGGAAGGACCGCTATCCGGAAATTTCGGGAGGTGAACTGGAGGTCCGTTCGTGGCCGGGAAGAGCCTGATCGCTCCCCGACTTCCGGACATTCAGCGCGGAAATCCGAGAGGCGTCGGTAAAGGTCGCTTGTTGACCCGTGGGGGCCCGTCGCGACCGTCCGCTTCCGGGCAGGCGAATATTCGGGCAGGGCCACGCCATCACAAGGGGAGGAGGGCGTCAGACGTTCGGTCGGGCGTTCGCTGTGGGAACCGATGCTCCCGTGCAGCTCGAACGGCCTAATGCCAGTCTCGTTTGTAACAATGCCGCCGTGCCCTGCGCCAGAGCCGCTCAACGGATAAGATATCGAGGTGGCCAGTGCCGCAACGAGCGCGAATACGCAAACGCCGGATCGCGGAGACGATTGACATGCAGCGACTTATTTCTTACGTCGATTCAAGTTCGGTGGAGTGGTTCCAGTTCAGGCCGGGCTCGCGATGGAAGACCCTCTTCGAGGATCCGAAGACCGGCCAGCGCGCCATTCTCGTCCAATGGGATCCGGGCTACCGCATGGGACAGGTAGATCGTCACGATCGCGATGAGATTGTGTACGTGCTCTCGGGCACGTTTGTGCAGAATGGCCGCTCATCGCGCTCCGGCACATACATCCATCACCGTGCAGGCTCGCGCCATCAAGCTTCGACGCCCGACGGCTGCACTTTCCTCGAGATCATCACGGGGCAGCCGGGCCCACGAGGGCGACCTACGGCGAAGCAATTGGCGTGGTTTCGCAACTTGCCGGGGTGCACTGCGACCGCGCTGCCCAATAAGGGTGGTGCAGTACACGATCGCCTCCCTCGTCGCTGAACGCCAGGTCGCTGGCCCCACCCCCGTGCCTGAGAACGCCAAGCGCTCATCGGCCCAACAGTTGTGGGAGTTGCTGCCCTCAGGTGCCGAGCGCTAACTGAAAATGACCGCTTTGCGGAGCTGTCGGTACGAGGCCGACTGGCAGGTCATGGCCGCCAGCTCCGATATCGGCCGTTCTTCCGGTCTTGAGCCACTTCTGTCATTGACGGGCGACCGCTTTTCTGATTCCAGTTTATGACGAGAGAACCCACGATAACTGTAGGCTACCCCACCGATTGCCCAGTGCTGCTTCAGCACGCTCAGAAGATCTGCTACAACAACGTAAATCGCGGTGATGACGCCACCCACGCCTATTGCTCATTCACGGACTGACCGCCAGCGCAGCGCAATGGTTCAAATGAAGATGAGCGGCGAGGAAGATCACGGCGCGCAGGCGGAGACTCTGAGTCGGTGGAAACGATGGCTGTCTTTACGCGCCTACGGACTGGTCACCAGCACGCTATTCGGAGCGACAACGCCACCCATGACGATGCGTGGCCGCTTCGAACGCTTCAGCCGAGTATCGCGGCAAGCAATGCGGCGGAAGTTCCCCAAGCTCGTCTTCGGAGATCACGCCGTCGACGGGCTTGCCATCGAGTCTGTCTGCGCGGTTGATTCCCCGGTCCGGGTAATTCTCTACCTTCACGGTGGCGCGTTTTTCATGGGCTCGCCTAGCTCATACCGCAATCGGGCGATGCGCTTGAGCTACCGCTGTCAGGCGGAAGTCTTCGTGCCTGATTATCGGCTCGCTCCAGAGCACCAGTATCCTGCAGCACTACATGACGCGTTGGCCGCATGGACTTTCGTTAAGGCCCTACGGCCGCACGCGGCGATTTTTGTGGCGGGAGATTCGGCCGGAGGTGGCCTGAGTCTCAGCCTGCTCGTCAGGCTTAGAGATTCCGGCCTTGTCATGCCGAACGGGTCGTTTCAGCTTTCGCCGTGGACGGATCTGACGGTCTCGGGATCTTCCGTCGACGGCAATTACGGCAGGGATCTGTGGTTCACGCGCAAGCACCTGGAGGTATGGGCGAGGTATTATGTCGGTCAGGCGGACGCTCGTTCGCCGTATGTCTCACCGGTATTCGCCGACTTCTCAGGGCTACCGCCGCTGTTGCTTCTTGTCGGAGAAGACGAGCTTTTGCTTGATGACGCGCTGCGCGTGAGGGACGCAGCCACATCCGTTGGCACTCACGTCCGCGTGCTCATCGGCAAGGGAATGCAGCACGACTGGCCGCTCACTCTTCCGTGGCTGGACGAGAGCAAGCATGCTTGGGATGCGATTCGACGCTTTGTTGAAGAACATTAGCTCCTCTGCAGCCCTGCTCCGCCGCTCAGTCAATGCGTACGCGGCCGCCGGCCCCGCGCCCGGCAACAGTCAGCGCGCACCGGCCACTTGGAACGTTAATACTCCCGGCATGAACGCCGGCTTTTGGGCGATCATTCTTCGTGCCTCTTGGACGGCTTCTGGGAGATCGGCGACGGTCAACCCGTAAGGGAATTTTCCTTGGGTAACAGCGCGCTCACCCAGTCCCTCAGGCGCGCCGAATGAGCTTCTGAGCCACGCTTTCGGTCACAGAGATTTAAGGAATTCGATAATCGCATCCTGATCTGCTTCGCCTAGGCTCTTAAAGCGCTCTGTGACACTGCTCGCTTCGCCGCGATGGCGAAGGATGGCATCGCGAAACGTCAGTGACGTGCCGTCATGCATCAACAACGGCCTCGTACGCACGCCCCACAGAGGAGCGGTGCGCATTCTGTTGGCGGTGGCTTGAAAGTCATCGAGCGAAAGGTCTCTCCACTGAGTCTGGTGCATGCGCTTGCCATAGTGCTCCTCTATGGCCACGACGATGCCGTCCCCAGTGCCGATGTCGTGCAGCAGGAAGTCACTGTAAGGATGAAAGGTCTTGCTTCCGAGTGCTTCCGGAATCGTGAATTTCCCGCCGTTGATGGTCGTGCCGGCAGCTGCCGTGGTCAATGTCGGCACATGGCAGATGTTGCAGCCGATCTTGGCGAACAGTCCTTCGCCCGCCCTGGCCGCCGGGGCGCCAGATTGCTGCGCGTCGCGCGCAGGGGCTTTGGTGGCACGTATGAAACGCGCGAAGCGATCGATGTCCGCGAGGCCATTTGCGCCCGCTCTGTCGTTTGGTTCTGCCACCGTGTTGCACAGGTTCGTCACTTCATCAGGGAAGAGACGATTCGTAATTCCTATCTCATTTAGGTACGCATCGCCTGAGAAGGAAAGCAGGCTGGCGTGCTGACTCTTCCAACCGAAGCGGCCGACGCGAGTTTCGCCTGGAGACTCGAGGATGGGTACGCGGACGATCAGGCCGCAGATTTTGCCGCTATCCTGCTTGCACTGTCTGTTGGAAATGTTAATTAGCGTCGAATCGTCAACTGCCTCGACAAATCCATCGCCGAGAAGACCCAGTGAGGTGCGAAAGGTGCGAATCGTCTCCGAATCCGGTACGCGCTCCTGAATTTCGACGGCCGGAAAAGCGGCGTTAGGGCAGATTGCTCTCTGGTTCACCAGCGAGCGTCCCTTGATGAACTCGGAACCGTGGTTGATAGGAATCTCCGGATTCTGGAAATTGCCGCCCGGCCCCTTGTGTCCGACACGAAGCTCTGTGACCTGACTGGCGCCGCCGGTAACCGGACTTTGATGGCACTCGCGGCAGGACTGAGCATTGAACAGTGGACCGAGCCCATCGGAGATGGCTTCGAATTGTTCAAAATTGGCTTGGTCCAGCCCGTGCGTCTGATCGTCTACCACTGCGTTGCTCTTGTTGTCGAAGCCGGTAGGTGCCTCAGACTGGCGTGGCGCCAGTTTGGCATGCGCCGTTGATGGCGGGGGGATTGCGGGTGGATTCGTCGAACAGGACATGAGCAGGAGCGCGAGGCCGAACAACGTAACGCCCATTAAGGTCTTCATGGCTCTCTCCTAGAACACCCGCCGTTAATCCTGTCTCGAGCCGTCTAGCGCCGCACCATCTGGCAGTGCCAACGGTCATTACTCTCAAACTCGGCCGCGTGCTCGCGAAGCGAGCACATCCGCTGGATCGTATTACAAGACTTCGACCGCTCTATGGAGTTGGCCGCTTTTTGCACGCTCGCCCCCGAATGTCTTGTGACGACTGATACGAGGCTGACCGCATTGAACAACAGGGCCGGCGCCGGCGGGCGGTCTGTTACCTGGAAACGAGTCCGAGCTTATGGCAGGCAGGGCACTTCACGAACTTCAGGAGTTCAAAGTCAAACCATGCGCCGCCACACTCGCAGCGCATCTTGTATACAGCTGTACGGTGACCGTGGCCCACTCCTCACTCGTGGACTTCTATCCCGCCGTCGCTGCGGTTTGTGGTGGCGCGACGTTCACGTCCACTCCTCGACCGAGTTGCCGGACGCCAGGATAGGTGGTCTGCTATTTCACGACCAAATCCCTCACTGTTTTGAGTCCTTCGCACGCGACGCTGGCGGAACGGTACCCGCCAGCTTCAAAGCGAAGCACTACGCCTACAGTAGTGCTCGTTGAGCGAAAGTCAAACGCCATGTGTCGCACTCGACATCTATGAGCGCAAGCCGCGAGCGTAGTCCTGTGCTTCGCAGCAAAGAGTCATCGCGCCTGCGAGCAGCGTAGCCGCAGTTCGTTGACCAGCCCCCCAGTACGCCCACGCCGGGTCAGGCCCCTGCACGCGGATGGGGTGGGTGTGGGTACTTTGATGGTAGCCGGCAGAGCCGCTACGCGAAACGAGCGGGGTGACTCGGACTAGTGCTACTGAATAGCGCCCGCAATCGCTGAGTGTCGCCAGTTGGTTTGCGAATCGACGCTTCACGCCACTCTTGCGCCGGCACCTGCGGCATCTGGAGTATCGCCTGACGCGCTTCCGCCAGCTGATACTTAAGCAGAGGTTGCAGCGCCTCCATCGGGGCGACCTTATGCTTTTCTTCCTCGGTCTCGGCCAACGCCACGTCGCAGAATGTCCGGAAGTATTCCGCGTACCACCGCTCGTAGATTTGCAGCGGCTCGTCAAGCGCCGCGTCTCGCATCAGATGCTCGCCGAGATAATTCATACACAGATAGCTCGAACTGCAGCGCACGTAATTGCCGTGCTCCGCGAGCACGGCATTAGTGTAGTCGCGGAAACCGTAGAAAAGAGCAAACAGTCGGTGCCGCCTCGTCCCCCTCACCTGGCAATCGCGCAGATATTCGAACAGCGCCTTGCGGTGCACGAGCGCGCATGCCGCGGACCGCAACATGACGACCTGACGAAACAATTGCGCCTGCTCGGAGACCGCCCGCAGCAGGTGGGCGTGCTCCGCCTCCCAACGACGATATGCGTCGGGGCTCTCCAGTATCCGGCTGGCTACGAGTTTGTCGGCCTCGGACTCAAAACACCCCGCCATTTCAACCCGCGCTTCGGACTCATCCATAAGGCGCGCGTGGTTGTACGCACGTATGTGCACGCGACTCCCCCGGCGATGGGCCAGCGTTCTTTAATACGTTATGTCTTGAGTCTCAACCTGCGTGCAAGGGGACGCAAGCGGGTCGCGATAAGTTAAACCGCCGCAAGAATCTGAGCCTGTAGCGCGGCAGGACGGGCAAGAAAGGCAAAGAAGACCAAGTTAGGGTCACAGTAAGGCGGCCGCCACGCAGAAATGTCCCCGGCGAGTTGTGCCCTAATCGTGTCTCTCAGGCTTCGACGAGTGCCCGTACATGGACGCCCCCAACCTTGCCAGGCTTTCAGTTCTTGATGGCTTACAGGTAGAGATTGCACCCGTACATCCGGACTTTTGCTGCGGCGCGTGCCGCTGTCCCTGATGGGATTGGCTGGCTG